>ERZ779907.146-NODE-146-length-17376-cov-2.71716_pt1 | contig 17376 bp, 30 predicted proteins | sample MGYA00511244_ERZ779907 | MGnify/ENA primary metagenome ERZ779907 (study PRJEB29588, sample SAMEA2150909) | human gut metagenome | biome: human gut; feature: human-associated habitat; material: faeces | place: Denmark | collected 2008/2010 ... | reverse complement strand
ACGGATTAAAGAGAAAGGAGATTGAGATATGAAAGTAAATAACGGAATAATAATAGACGGGGTGCTACATGAAATGATTGATGCGTTCACTATAAATTTTGATTGCAGTAAATGTTCATTGCGTAAGGAATGCAATGAGTGTAAGATGAATCATGAAACATATCTATGCAATGTGATGGGTTGTTTCTGTTTTGTCAGTCGTGGTAAAGTAACAGATATTAAGATAGAGGAGAAAAAGAAATGAAACAGGTATTGTCAGTTGGACAGATAAAACATTTACAGAAGATTGGAATTGAATTAAGAAATACAAGTATGCTTTTGTGGCATCCACAAATACTTGATGGAATACCTAATTCAGTTTGGGATTTATCGTTTTGGAGTGAAAGCCTATTTAGTGAAGATAATGTGTACCCTGCTTACACCTTGCAGGACATTCTCGATAAGCTGCCTTGTTTTATTGGCAAAGAAGTGCTGACCATCCAAAAACTTGCAAATAGCTATACATGCTTGTATATGGAACCTTATTCTAGGTCAATAATAAAGATTACAGAGAGTAAAGAACTCATTGATGCAGTCTATGAAATGCTGTGCTGGTGCATCGAAAACGGATATGTTAAAGTTGGAAAGGAGGAACAATGAAAGCAAGAATAAAAAGAAAAATACAAAAAAGACCATTCCTATACAATGTAGGACAAGTTTTTAAAGCTTGTGATTGGCTTACTGAAATTCAGCGTGGAAATATAGTTTGGCATCGGTATCATTCATTCGGTACTATTACTAAGCGTTATGTTAAAATAAATGATTAAACAATGAAAGCAAGAGTAAAATCAACAGGAGTTTTGGTAGATGTAACTCCCCAATTAAACATCAACTCTCAACATAGCAAAGATTATTTATATGTGTGTGGTAATATGGTTTTCAAGGAATGCGAACTTGATTTTTCAGCTATCGACTGGGAACAGAGGCGATATGAACTAGCGAAAGCTGCCATGCAAGGATTTTGCAGCAATTCACATGAACAGGTAATGAATGCTAGTTTAAATATGACAGTAGAATGGAGCCTTGGTTTCGCTGATGCGCTAATAAAGAAATTGAAAGGAGAATAAAATTATGACCGAAGAACTTGTGACATTAGAAACAGCAAAGTTGCTGAAAGAGAAAGGGATGTTTACATATATAGAATTTCCTCCGCAATCCATCGCCCAGAAGTGGCTACGTGAAACCAAAAATATTCATATATGTGTATATAACTGTGCTTGTGGCTATGGATACGAAATATCTAAAGCTGACAATGGAACTCATATAGCTAGTTCTGTTTATAAAGGAACAAATGACGGAGGGAAATGGGATACCTACGAAGAAACACTTGAAGCAGGTTTACAGGAAGCATTAAAACTTATATGATTATGGAAATAGCAGAATCAATATTTAAATTCATCCTTGCCTCATTAAACGTTTGTGCTCTGGCATTTACTTTAATTTTGGTAAGCAAGTGGCTATACGCATGGAGAATAAGCTGGATGAGATAGAAAGACATGTCCGTCGTGTGTCAGATCGTAACGATATTGTTTTCCTTAACCAGCTCTCGGAGCTGCAAAGAAAGTTGATAAGGGAGGAACGATATGAGGAAGCCGATAAGATTGGGAAAATAATCAAGGACGAAGAAATTAAATTAGGAATAAGGGAATGAGCAATATTAATTTGAACGAACTACGGGATCGCGCTTACAAAACAGCTTGTGATCACGGTTTTCATGATAAAAGACTGAGTGAAGAACACTGCCTTTGCCTTATCGTTGGAGATCTTATGGAAGCGGTAGAAGCGGATCGGAAAGGGAAACGTGCCGACAGAGAATCTTTCAAGTCTTCTTATGAGGATGAAGAACCGCACGATGATGCCAATTTCAAGTATTGTTTTGAAAAATATATCAAAGATACGATTTCAGATGAACTAAGCGATGCGGTTATACGTCTGCTTGACATTGCAGGACTTCGAGGGATAAGCCTTGAATCTGCTAGTAATGATATTAACTCCGAATATATGGATGATATTGCCTGCATGTACAGCCAATTGAGTTTCACGGAAGCGATATATTTTATATTTATCAAACCAATTGTAGATTGCAAATATATTTCTACGATTATAAATGAAATGATATTTTCAATCTTTGCACTAGCCAAACATCTTGGCATAGATTTGCTATGGCATATTGAGCAGAAGATGAGATACAATGAACTAAGACCTATGTTTCACGAAAAAAAATATTGATTATGAAAACAATTATATTTACAATCATATGTATTATCGCCCTATTATGGGTCGGAGATCTAACAATTACATTTAAACCGTTTTCCATCTCGTTGCCTGGTTGACATAAGGCTTTAGGTATCATCCTGTTTGTATTTGCAATAGCGGTGTATAACATTGAGAATCGCTAAGGGGTACAAGCATGGTTTTGATGATGGAACAAAGGAGTGTATTGAAGCGATTAAGGGAAATGGAAAGAATTGAGCACATAGCCACAATTGATTTCTGTTACTGGCGTTTGGAAATGCTCTGTCAACAACTTTCTAATACCAAGTCAAACATCGAAAGACTAGTCGATAAGGCTTGCGGTTATAACGAAACCGAAGAGATAAGGAAGGAGTGCATAACGCTTGTAGAGCAGATCATTGAAAGCAAGAAGCAAATCGGGGAAGATTTCACAAGAGATGAATGTGTTTTGAATAAATTGAAAAGAAATGAACAGTAGCGACATTGATTTCCCGTTACTCCGTATATTTAACGGAGTAACGGGGCGATATGAACTTCTTATTGACGATATGTCCATAGATGCTTATGGACGTGTAAGAGATAGCAGTGGTTGTGTTGTAGAATGGTTTACAGGCGTGTTTGACATGAACGGAATACCCTTGTTTGAAAACGACATAATCATGCCTGTAAAGGACGGAATAAGCCAATACAGACGCATATGGAGAACAGTAGGTGGATTTGTACTAAGCAGAAGAAATGATGTGAAAGGACTGTCCAAATTGGATATGCTTGATGCGGACTATCTTGTGAACGAACGTGTGCAGCAATACATATCTGATGGATGCGTAAAGGTGGGTTCTGCAACAATTGATCTTGACCTGTTAAAAGGGAGAACGAAAGAAGAGATTATTAGGAATTTGTCTAGGAGAGTAAGATGAAAGATAAAATGCTAGAGGAAAGTTTGAACAATTTCTACAGGACGTTTCTTATTTGGGTGATAAGATGTTATCCTATATTGTTCTGTCTTGCGATACTTGTCCATCAGTGTGAGGTTATACACTCTGTTGGAACAGGTGATATCATTGAATATTATGATGGTGACACATTGGAGTATATTCAGTATGCCACTCCGTTTTCGGACAAGTACCTTACCATATTCTTTAACGCCAAACTATTTAATGCAATATTGTTCTATGTATTGTCAAAGGTATTTTTATTTCGTATATACCATAGAGTATTTGTCATTGAAATGTTTATATACGCAATACTGGATATTGTATTTAATAATGTGGTGTTTGATGACGTGAGATGCACTATGTTTTATTCGTATATATCAATAGGATTTGTAACTGTATGTTTCTTTATTGCATTGTATTTACATCAACGATTCGGAGATAGGAATATAAATAATCATCAATCTATAACTGATGGTTTCAGAAACTGTTGTAGATTATAATTTTTGTTTTCCTGTTGGCTGTAATCCTCCCGTATTCTTCATGTTTATCTTGACCTTTATGGGAGATGCCTTTTTATTTGATGTTACCTTAGGGGATTTAACATTAACCCTAATCACTTTCTTTGCCATATATTATTTGTTTTAATTGTTTTGCAAAAATAATGATTTTTTTTGGTAGTATGAAAACTTTATGTACCTTTGCGGTGCGATAGTTTTTGGACTTTTTTGTTTTATAATGATAGCTGCTACCTAAAATATAAGCAGAGGTTTCTTCATACATTTTTCATAAGTCTAATGTATAACTGTCGCAAGTTGAAGAGATCTCTGCTTTTTTTCATTTATGCGACAGATAAATGAAGAAAACTTAAATGACACAGGTGTTGTTTTAAGTACGGTAAATCCCTCCGAAATGGGTAAGATGTTTTCTTATAATGGAATAAATGTTAGGATGCGTAAGATGAATGGATATATCCTTGTATGTCTTACAGATTTTGCTAGGTTATTTCCTGATAAAAATCTATCCACTATTATAAATTCCAAGGAAATGACTGATTATGTAAATCGTTTGAGCGAAATAAAAAATTTTATTTCGACTGATTTACTGCAAATTATAAAGGGAGGGAATGTATCACAGCAAGGAACATGGGCACATCAAAAAATAGCTCTTAGGGTTGCTCAAAAATTATCCACTGATTTTGCTATTTGGGTAGACGACAAGATCGAAGAGCTTCTTACCACGAGGAATACTTCTATATCATCAAGACTTCCAAACTTCAACAATCCTGCCGAAGCTGCTAGGGCTTGGGCTGATGAATACGAAAGGAATCAAGTATTAACCTTGGAAAACAAAGAGGCAAAGCTACAATTAGAATTAAAGACGGAACAACTAGATGAATCCAAGGAATGGTACAGTATCAAAAGATGGTCAAAGGAAAACGGTGTAAATTGGAGAAATATTAGCTGGAGAAAGATGAAAGTAATATCTTATGAGCTAGGTTACGAAGTGAAAAAGATTTTTGATGCTAACTATGGACAGGTTAATATATACAATGTAAATGTTTTTAAGGAATACTTTAATAAATGTGAATAAGAAATATATATATTAAAATATTTGATATTATGTCATTTTATTGATTATATTTGCATCATGTTTGAGTGTAGAAGCAAGCATATCTATAATGAAAGTTTAGGGGGAAAGCGTTCCCCCGATTTTATTAACCGTAAAAATGATAAAACAATGATTCTACTAGAAATTTTTCAAAACTGCTTTATTGTAGGGTATGATGGAAAGAAAATACCCTTTGTAAAAGATGATTTCCTGTTTAGTGATACCGGAGAAAGATATATCTTGACCAACAAGGAAAACAGTGAACAGGTTAGCCTACCGAAGCAATCGACAATAATAATTAAACGTAATATTTTTCATGAAGGTATTGATTAGAAAGGATTCAAGCGACATAAGAAACAGACTTGAACGGTTAGGGTACACCGCTTCCGAAAAAGCGTTGGATGGATTTGGTGATGGCATCTTTGTAGACAAGTCAGATAATACTTTTCACGTAAAATCAGAGTGGGATGTTATCCGTATGTTTCTTGAAACGGTAGATTGCGGAGATGATGAGAATATGTTTTTTGATTTTGTAGAAAACGACATAACGTCAATAATGCCAATGATGCTAGGTAAGTATAAATCTTTAATAAAAGTTGGTGACTTTCCCGTCATTAATACATCTAGCATTAAAGATGTGTTATACCGTGAAGATAGAGAATATAACGTCATAGAAGTTACTATTGTTTCAGTGTATGGGGTAAAGTTGAAAAACATAAAGGATGTAGACTTTTCAGACCCTAATGCGGATACAATAATAGAGTATATGAAATCGTTGCATAAACAACTAAAAAAATATGTAAAATATGAAGTGTAATTTTACCCCTATGGACAAATTCTACCAGATACTGGATTACTACGGTTTGTCTTACACGGAGATTAAGAAAAATCATATCCGTGTGTTTTATGGAAACAATAAAATGTTTGATTATTATCCGCTTCGTATGAAGCTGTTTGATTACCATGAATGGCATCAGCTTACTTATCCGTTCGTGAAGGGCAAGGAAGATGAATGGGAAGTAGAACTTACCATGTTCATTAGCGGAGTGTTGGGAGATGAGATGTTTAAAAAGTTTAAAAAAGATTGATTATGGATAAGAAAGAGAAGGAATTTACTCCAAAAGCTATAAATTGTGTGGCAAACGGAGAATGCTATCATCCATAAAAGGATGGGAAATTGTTCATTATAACAATTACTCTAAAGGTATAGCCAATGTCCAGCCTGTGGACAAGTTGAGAATAACACTTTCAGGGCGTGAAGTAATTGAGTACGTCCTGAGAGATGGAGATAAAACGATTGAAAAACTAGACAGTTATTTCGGATTGCTATGATGATAAAAGTAGATATACCTGAACCGTTCATAGACGGTGACAATACGATGGTAAACATCACGTCTGATTCATTCTGCTATTCCAGCATTGATTCACGTTATGAAGGATTTCAGAGTTCCTACAAGGACGGGAATATGAATCAGAAGATACAGGGAAAACTAGAGATAATTGCGGACTATTTTAAAGAACTTATAAAAATAATAGAAGATGGAAAGACATTTGTTAATACAGGAGTGTGAGAGAGAGGAAAAGATGAAGGAGTTGCGCAAGCAGCAGAACGATCTTATCAAGAAAGGCCGTATGGTTGAATGCTCTCGTGTAACAGCTAAGATAAAGGAGTTCCAGGAAGCATATATCAAGACTTATCCTGACGGTAAATATGTAAGGGGCATGGATATTATCAAGAAGATGTCTGATGATGAGAAAATGGATTGGATGATGTATGTCAACGCCATTGCTTTCTGTGCTGATATTATTCACTCATCTTCCATTGAGCTGAATGAAATGCTAAAGAAAACACTCCCCGGATCTAGCCTTCAAATGTTTGAAACGCTTGAAAAGGTAGGTACTATGGCAAAGAATCAAATACTATGGATGGATAACAATGTTGATGAGAAATACCAGGATGACTTTGCAAGATATGCCGATGAAATATCCGTGATGCTTTTATCATTTGTTAAAAATAAATTTTTACCAAGGAAATGACACGAGATCAACTGCTCCATAGACCAAATATCTATTGACTTGTAAAAGTCCAAGTTGATTAGACTAAGCGTTAGGAGAGAATAGGAAACTTGATAGACAAAAGGAAAAATATATTAATTGAAAAGAGAATGCAAGTAAATTTATGAAAAAGAAAGAAATAGACGAAGGATATATTGTAGGTGACTTTTATATTATTAAAAGCCCTATCAAAGAGGGATGGCTTCACATAGTGAATATAAAAACATCTTGGCAGATAAAGGTGATGATGGGAGCGAATACGGCAAAGTTTCTAAGCCTTCCCCAACAAGAGATATTTGACAGGATTAACGGAATATACATTCAATCCATGATGTCTTTATACGATTCAGATTATGCCTTGAAAATAGCTAAAGATGCTGTGTCTTATATGTCTGAAAAGGCAAAAAAGATGGGAAAGTTGGGGAATACTGAAAATGAAGATATTGAAAAGGTGAAGAAAGATGAGTTCATGATGAAGATAGCCACATCTTCCGATGAAGAAATTATGGACATGATCGTAAATGGAGAGATAAATTACAAATATTTTAAGCAGGAACAGGAGGATTAAATCATGCAAAACTACATTTCAGATTGGTTCATACCGATGGATTTCGGTAATGATATGCCGGAGGAAGAACCAAGTGGTGAGGATAATTTCAATTCTGATTGAAGTATGGAAAAAAAATTTATACTAACAGATAAGTTTGTAATCAATTCTTTTGGAATAAAGTTATTCCAAATAAAGTGTACAAAATCTTTCAAATATGCCCAAAAAGGTGATTTTGGAGGATATGTTGAGAAAGAAGGGAACTTAGACCAAGAAAATGACGCTTGGGTGTTCGGCAATGCTCGGGTGTCCAGCAATGCTCGGGTGTTCGGCAATGCTCGGGTGTCTGGATATGCTTTGGTGTCTGGATATGCTTGGGTGTCTGGATATGCTTGGGTGTCTGGAGATGCTCGGGTGTCCGGCAATGCTCGGGTGTCCGGCAATGCTCGGGTGTCCGGCGATGCTTGGGTGTCCGGCAATGCTTGGGTGTCCGGAGATGCTGATATAGAAAACGACAACGAGCATTGCGGATTTGACGGTTTCGGCTCATGCAATCGTCACACTCACGCATATATGACAAAAGAAAAGAAAGTGGAAATAATCTGTGGATGTTTTCGTGGTAGCATTGAAGAATTTGAAAAGAAGGTGGAGGAAACACATTCGGGAACAGTCTACGAGAAGCAGTATAAATCCATAATCAATGTAATTAAAATTAAATTTGGATTGACTGATTTTACATAGTTTACTAATGATTTTTGGCACTGCCCAATTATGGTTAGTTGGTTCGATTCCCCTACGCCCTTTATAAATGGAACAGATATAACAATGTACATTAATACCTCATGAAAAAAGAAGCATACATAAATGAAAACACTCCCGAACTAAGGGATTGGCTAAAATGACAAGGACTTATACCTGAAACATATCCTGATTGTTGTGATTACAATGGTCTGACTGCACCATATCCAAATTCATTTGGAGAAATGACAATGTATAAAGATGGTGTTAGGTATGAAGAGGATGATGATTTTGAGGAATTTATCATTTGTGAAAACGAAGAAATGTTTAAGGAAACCGTAATAGAACTATTAAATAACAATAAATATGAAAACATTTTTTGAGTGTAAAATTCGCTACGAAAAAGTAGCAGAAAATGGGATGAGTAAGAAAGTAAGTGAGCAATACCTGGTTGATGCGCTTAGCTTTACTGAGGCGGAAGCACGTATTATATCGGAAATGACACCGTTTATCAGTGGCGAGTTCACTGTTTCGGACATTAAACGATCCAACTACAGCGAACTGTTCCCCTCTGAGGAATATGCAGCCGACCGCTGGTTTAAATGCAAACTGTATTACATCACGCTAGACGAAAAAAGCAGAGCGGAGAAAAAAACATCATGCTATATGCTTGTTCAGGCAGCCGATTTGAGAGATGCTGTAAAGAAACTTGACGAAGGAATGAAGGGCACAACGGCAGACTATGTGATTTCATCCATAGCCGAAACTGCCATCATGGATGTATATCCGTATGAGGCGGAAAATGATTCCTGTTTATCGGAATACCCAAGTGGACACAAGACGGAAGCTGTCATAGGCGGAAAGAGCGTCATTGTAGACAAAACGGGAAATTCAACTGTAGTTTTACCTAGTGAAATTTAATAGATATGTCAAACGAACAACAAAACCAGGTTTTCCATCATTGGAGAACTGGAAGTCAATCTGATTATGTAGGAGTAGAAATACTTCCTAACGGTCAGTCTATCATCGCTACAATATCCCATATCGTATGGGATGAGAATGCAAAGGTACAAGGTAGTAAGAAACCATCATGGATTGCTTACTTTAAAGAAGCAGACCTTGTTCCTAAACCTATGCTATTGAACAGTACGAACCGCAAACGCCTTACAAAGCTGGCACAAACTGATTATCCTGAAACCATCCGTGATTTCCGTGTCATATTATGCAAGGAACTGACACGTGACCCAAGCGATGGAGGAAAGGTCTACGGATTGCGTATAGGGCGTGATGTTCCGCCACCACCACAGAAAGAGAAGATGACAGTGAACTCTGATAAATTCAAGGCTGCATTGGAAGCATTGAAAAGTGGGAAATGCGACATTGGATACATCACGGCAAGCTATGATGTGGACGCGGAAGCTATGAAATTGTTTAACGAAGCGACTAAGAAATGATGGAAGCGGAAGAAAAAGAAAAATTATGGCTTATGAAGAGGTGTGGTAAAATCACCTCTTCCGCCATTGGAAAACTTATGGTTTCCGGGAGAAGGGAAATGACACCTTCCGAACTAGATATTGCAAAAAAACAGGGTGTGAAGAGAAAGACAGTTGATGTTCCTTTTGGGGATACAGCTATATCTTATCTTTATCAGGTTGCAAGGGAAAGAAGGTTAAACAAACCATGCCGACATATATCCACTTCTGACATGGAGTGGGGAAAGGATCATGAAAAAGACGCTATCGAGTGTTTTAACCATAACACGTTCTCCAGACTAATGTCCTGTGCGGATGATTTTGACGAAATTGTTTTTGTCGATAATATCTATGATGGATATGGTGATTCTCCCGATGGATATGGATTTGATGTTAATGGTAAATTGTCTTATATAGCAGAAGTGAAATGCTTTACTTCTGAAAGTAAGATTGAATATTTGAGAGAAGCAACAAAAGAACAGGCGATAGAGGAATACTATTGGCAGCTAATGTCGCATTTCCTTTCCCATCCCGATGTGGATAAAATGTATTATATCGTATATGACGGTAAATCTGATGATGATCCATTTGATTCACGCCCGGTTAATGACCCGTCAAGGCTTTTGTATTGGGAACTTAACAGATGCGATTATAAAGACGATATAGACAGGATGGAAGATAAGTTACAAATGGCTCTAGCTTATCTTTCACTCAACGAACGTGATGCGAAAAAATACCCAATAAGCAAAGTAAATGACTACATTAATCAAGCACAACAAACCTAATCGTGGGGATGAAATAATCATCCCCTATCTTGCCATAGAAAACAATATCAACTTTATCATGCTCAATGGGGGTGTAGGTGACGTTGAACTTATGGACGGAACGAAATGTAAGTCAACAAGCTGCACTCCTATCAAATTTGATGATGCAGGAGATGATATATATCGTATATATGGCATAGGAAAAGAAGCATGGAAAATGGCATGGCTGAAAAGAGTACATACCATGAGTGACGAAATTGTAAAACTAAAGTTAGATTTCAATGCCAGCAATTAGCGAATTATGGATGGATTATCCAATATCTTACCGTGACGAAAAAGGAAGGTTCGTCAAAGGTCATAATTATGGATTCAAGAAAGGAAGGAAAGTATCGGATGAGGAACGTGAAAAGAAAAGAGTTATTATGAAGGAACTCATAAAGAAACGAAAGGAAAACGGTTCTTATCTCGGCCATAGAAACAATACAAGGGCTGTCATTGCGATAGAGGATGGCACGAACAGATTCCTATGCTTTGAAGCCTGTTGTGACTGTGAGAGGAAATTAGGTATGCCACAACGCTCATGCAGTTCTTTCTGTAAGGGGAAAAACGGGCATAGATGGAGAAACTTTAAATTGTTTTACGAAGATGAATACGGATTACGTTGACAACTTTGAAAACTATGACAGGAAGCTGATCAAACTAAATAGCGACACTGCCATTTTGCTTCACATATTCAAGAAAAAACCAAACCATCACTTCGAGGATTGGATGGTTCTTCAAGACAATGAGGAATACTTCAAAAAGGAATGTGTTCCTGATTACGAAGATGCCGCCAGGCAGTTTGTCAAGCAGTTTGAAGGAGAAGAGTGTATGGCTTTTGTGATTGCATTGAAAAACGAACTTGAAAGAATGATACAAGAAGATGAGTACAAACGAAATAAGGCTAAGGGATTACCAGGAGGTGGGGATAACCCGTCTGAGAAATGCCCTAACTAATCATAAGCACGTCATATTCTCTGCCTGTGTAAGTTACGGCAAAACGGTCATAATGAGTTTTATGGCTAAAGGTGCTGTCGAAAAGGGGAATAAGGTGCTTATCGTATCCCACAGATCGGAACTTATGACACAGACAGGGGGAACGTTGGAAAGAGTTGGCATACAGGCTGAATACATCTCCCCTAAACACAGGAACATACCTAAAGGTCTAGTAGTGTCCGCAATGGCTCAAACTCTCCGTAGAAGGCTCGAAAAACCCGAATGGGTTGAATGGGTTAAGAGTGTATCTCTCTGTCTGATAGACGAAGCGCACTCGTCTGATGCGGACTATCTCTTTGAATCTGGTTTGCTTGATGATAAGTATGTAGTAGGTCTTACAGGAACCCCGATGAGAAGTGGGAACCAAAGGCAGCTTGGTATGAACTATGAAGAGATTGTAGAAACTGCTCAGATACAGGATATGATGGACCGGGGAAATATAACCAAGTTGAGAACGTTTACAGTTGATGCGCCCGACTTGTCTAAGGTTAATACCGATTATCGTACAGGTGACTTTGATAGCAGGCAGATGGGGGCAGTGTTCAACAAGTCTGTACAGTACAAGGGGGTGATTGAAAACTATATGCGTATCTGCCCGATGAAAAAGGCAATCTGTTTTGATGCCACACAGGCAAATGCGATAAGGATGTGCGCTGAATTTAATGAAGCTGGCATTCCTGCAAAATTCCTCATATCAGGCATAGACAAGAACAAACCTGATGAGTTGGCATTATATGAAAAATACAAGCATCTTACAGGAAACAGAGAACAGCTTATCAAGGATTTCCATGACGATAAATTTACCGTTATATGCAACAGTGGCATATTGTCTACGGGATACGATGAAACAAGTATAGAGGTTTGCATATTAAACCGTGCTACACAATCCGTTCAGTTCTATATCCAGGCAACTGGCAGGGCTATACGACTTCACCCAAATAAAACGGAAGCATTTCTCCTGGACTTCGGTGGTAACATATCACGGCTCGGCAAGTTTGAGAAAGAACGTAAATGGGCTTTATGGCATAACAAGGGGAAATGTGAAGGAATACAAGGAGTGAAGGAATGTAAACAGTGTGGTAAATATATTGCCATAACTGCTTCGGAATGTCCTTTCTGCGGATATGTATATCCAACCGAAAAGGAAATAAGAATGGCGGAACTGCAAGAACTAGTAGGAGATTTAAAGTTCGAGCAAATGACACCTACACAATTTTTCCAGTATGCGGAACTTAAAGGGTACAATACTTATTGGGCGATACGGCAGTTGTATATCAGAAATACGGAATATGACTTTCGTAAAGCCATGAAAGAGTGCGGATATTCCAGCAAGTTTATATGGGGTTATATTCAAAGAAACAAGAAAATAACATTATGAAAAATAACTTTAATCCTTGGGAAGTGTTTGATAAGATTGAATGTTCCCATAACCCGGAATATATTGTTTGCGTGTCACATCTTAGACATTACACGAATATTTTTGGCATAGACAAAAGGCTTATATATTTTCTTGGAATGGAAAAGAATACAATATTAGATATTGAAACATTTTGTTTTGGCGGAATGGACGTTTTCGGGATAAAAGAAAATTATGTTTCCGTAATAGAAGATTGTAAAAGACAAAGGGAAGCAAAGGAAGAAGCCTTGGAGAAAAACAGGAAATTGATAGCCATGCTAAAATTAAAACGTGAAAATATGTGCGGCATAGGTACAAGAAAGGTAAAATTAATGCTTAATAAAAAGATAAAACAAGGAGATTTTACGGCTAAAATTTACCGTGTTGCATTGGAGATACAAGATTACAACATAAAGGCTAAAGACGCTCCATTTCCCTACTCAGAAAAGATGTATGCAAAGAAAGAAGATTTGATTGACAAACTTATCGAAATATATAACGAAAGTAAGTTATCTTTTGGGCGCTCAGAGGATAAGGGGAAAAGAGTTTCTTTTATTGTATATTTTGATCTTCCTTTAGGGAATCAAATCTCTTTTCACTCTACAGTAAAAAGGAATATTCCTGTATATGAAAAAGAGTGGGATGGATTGGTAAACAGTACATTGGACAAGTTAGAAAAAGAAATAAAACAATATTTAAACGGCATTAATGAACAAACGAACATCATTACAAAAATTTAGGAAAGCAATGATTAAGAAACAGTAGACATGATTTGTGTGAAGGATTTGAGATGGTTTATAACAAACTTTAACCTTTTATTCTTCTCACATATCCCATTTCGTAATACCTTTGCTAAATACAATTTTTTTTATTATGGCTGAGGAGAAACGATCTGCGGAAGAAAAGAAAATGCAGAAAGATATAGTAGTTAGTTATAGGAACGAGAAGGAAGGTAAAGGGTGCAGGGGATTGCTTGTAGCGTTCTTTTCCGAACTTCTCCATCCTGCTGTAAGTGGTAACAAGTCGGCTGAATTTCGTGCTCTAGGAGCAAAGAAAAGTATGCCGGACCTTGCTTATATACATGACGGTAAGATATATGGCATAGAACTTAAAATGCCTGACAGTAACCATGACCGTAATCATATAATAGAACAGGCTGATGTGATGGCCACATATTTCTTTAGAGGATATTTCGTATGGTCTAAGGAAATGTTGTGGAATATACTTGACGCTATTGAGCGTGGTCATCCTATAATGTCGAATACATTGCAGGTTAAAGATTACTGTTTACGTAACAGCACTACAAAAGTAAGTTTTGAAAAAATAATAAACATATTAGCATGAATAAGATAGTTTTTGATAGAAAAGTTTTATATTCAACGTTAAACTCAGCCAAAGCCTGCCTTTCCGATACAGGCTTGACGATATTGAAATGTTTCCGTTTTAAATATGTAGCATCAGAAAATTCAATAGAGGTTACTTCATACAATAACCTTAATGAGATGCGTTTGATCATTCCAGTTGTTGATTTAGACTGTAATGACGGACAGGAGTTTGCAGTAGACGGAATAAGACTTGTAAAGCTGCTCAAAACAGTAAAGGATTCCATTGTTACGGTAAAGATATATGATAAGGATATAATATTCTCTTACAATGGCAGTGAAGCGTCTTTCTTTGCGGAAGATGTAGAATCTTATCCTGATATTAAAATGGGTAAGCGTGGTACCGGGATAAGGGTCAACTTGAACAGGAATGATCTGTATAGAGCATTAAAAAGGAACATAGGATTTAATGATATCAGTGACGTTGTGACCAGCCTTAGTGGAGTGGGGATAAATTTTATTTGTTCCAATAATTGCATTGATATATGTTCGTCCGATAAGATTGTATTTGTAAGAGATGTTATAGAATGTCAGCCGGATATATCCAAGGACTTGTGCATAAATGTAATGCCTACTTCGGTAAAGGAAGCGTTATCTTTTCTTGAGATGTTGTCAGAAGAAAATGTAACTGTTTCTGTATCTGACGATGAAAGGGTGATGTCTATATATTATGGGGATTTCGGTTCTGTCTTTAATTGTACGCTGATGGAGGTTAAGTTTGTAAACTACACACCATTGGTAAACAATATAAAATCAAACTTTAATTACTTTATTAAAGCAAGAACTAGCGACTTGATAGATTCCCTTTCAAGAATAAAGGTAATGTCAGATGTGTATAACATATCACATTTTGTTTGCAGGGAGGGAGATAATAAAATGGATATAACATACACAAATGATGCAGGGTATAAAATATCGGAAAATGTCGGAATTGAAGGATATTGTCAAGGGCGTTTGGATTGCAATCTGAATATTGAAAAGATGATTAACGCATTGAAAGTGTTCCCTGGGGATTATGTCACATTGGCATATACCAATCCTGAGAATAATGCTCCTATATGTATCATTAATGAAGAGGGTAATTATAAATTAATGGGCGTAGTAAACATTTTTAAGAGTTGCTAACTATTGTTTAACCTATCGAATATACCGTTTTATTATTTTTGCAACAAAAATATATAACTCATGGAAAACGAAGAAAGAACAATTCAGATTCTCGCTGAAACAATAGATAGGTTAAACAAGACGATAGAATCACAGAACAGGTTGATTGAGGATTTAAAAAACAGACTTGAAACAATTCAGAACGAATATAGCCCTTCAATTATGACTGTAGGAGTATTGATAGAAAAGTTGAATAATACAAAGACAAGAAGCGGAAAGGTAAGATTTGAAGCATTATCCAAACATATAATGCCATATCTTACCAATCAGCTTTATGACGAGTATGATTTTAATGATGCCATTCCTACGTTCAAGGAAGTCCCGTCCGTTGAAAAGCCTGTCAATCGTGACATGATAGATGATATGATCAATGTTATAAAATCAAAGAGAAAGATAAGCGAATCATCCCAAAAGGCATATCTTTTAATGCTTAAAAGAATATTGTCCGAATCAAAAGAGATGAGCAAATATATCAATGATTATATTATCTCACTCAACGTAAAATCTCCTTCAAATATATCTCTTACGGATGAAGAAATAGAATTATTCTGGAATGTCGAGCCGTTTAACGTTACAGAAAAAATAGTAAAGAAATTGTTTCTGATTCAATGCTATACTGCCATGAGATATTCCGATATTTTCAGATTGAAAGATTCTATGATGGAAGGAAATGTTATTTCGTATATATCAAAAAAGACAGGTAAGAACGTTGAGGTTCCCGTACCTTCCAAGATTATAGAAATGATAAAAGAGGTTAGATCGTTCGATAAATACAACATAGAATCTTCCTTAAAGACTACTATGAATGAAGTTCTACCAACTCTTGGATGTAGAGCAGGTATAAACAAGCAGGTATTTGTAAGACGGGCAAATGTACTTATGAAAGGGCCGAAGTACCAGTTCATCAAAACACATACAGGACGTAGAACAGCTATTACCAGATGGGCTAATATGGGAATACCAGAAGGAGAACTGAAATCTATGGCTGGTCATTCTGATATAAGAACCACGAACAGATATATTACTGCAAGCGTATCAAATAAAACCAAAAATATTTTAACTGATGGAAATATTGAAGAATGTGCTGTCGATTGACAAAATAAAACACCTTCAAGAACTTGGGGTGAATACAGGTAATGCATCAATGACTTGGATGTTATATCCTTATGAGGAAGGCAAACAACCACAATTATCTTTACGAGAGTGGAGAACTTTCAAGGAACCGTTCAGAAAAGAACATTGTATTCCTGCATTTACTTTGCTTGACATCCTGGAACTGTTACCAAAAGAGATAGAAACAGGAACGGATACTTATTGGATTACAATGTATTTTAGTGACAATTGTTGGCATATATGTTATTCAATGTCGGATGAATTTGATTATTATCAAGAATTTTCATCTTACTCATTAATTGACGCATCTTATGAAATGCTATGTTGGTGCGTAGAGGAAAGGTTGATACCATGAAGATAAAACGGAATTAATTCAAAACGACTTGGGTTTGAGCCTTATGTGAGCGTGAATCGTAATACAGGTGCTCTTATAAAAAAGGAGGATATGAATTTACTCGAAGAATGCGTGAGGCGTAGAATTATTGAAATATCAAAATAACGAAAAATAAACAATATCATGGAACAGAAAATAAAGGCTTATAAAGCATTTGATAAAGATTTATCTTGTAGAGGATTTAAGTATGAGGTAGGTAAGGAGTATGAAGAAACAGGCGACATAAAGGCATGTGAAAAAGGTTTTCATGCATGTCCTTACCCTCTGGATGTTTTTAGTTACTATACGCCAGCCGGGTCAAGGTTTTGTGAGGTTGAACAGAGCGGTAAAATAGACGATTCAGAAAGCGACAAGGTTTGCTCTTCAAAAATTAGAATAGGTGCTGAGCTTGATATAAGGGGGCTTGTGAAAGCAGCTGTATCTTATGTCAAGGAACGGTGTACTAACGAGTGTAATGCGATACCGGGGAAACCTGCCACGGCTGGTTATAGTGGGGCTG
>ERZ779907.144-NODE-144-length-17774-cov-1.98341_pt1 | contig 17774 bp, 16 predicted proteins | sample MGYA00511244_ERZ779907 | MGnify/ENA primary metagenome ERZ779907 (study PRJEB29588, sample SAMEA2150909) | human gut metagenome | biome: human gut; feature: human-associated habitat; material: faeces | place: Denmark | collected 2008/2010 ... | reverse complement strand
AGAAGCAAGTAGAGTATGTATCCGCTAAAGGAGAAGTAAAAGCATTAAACTATTTAATAGATAATAATCTATTAACCAATGATGAATTAGACATAGTAAAAAGAGGAAGAAATTACAAAAATAATAGTCACCCTAAAAATACCGATATAATTACTTATAAATTATCCACGGGATTTGAATCATTACTTGGAGACCTATATCTAAATGATACTGAAAGACTATATGAAATACTAAATTTAATTGAGGTGAAATAATGAAAATATATGGTAAAAATGTAGCCCTCGAGGCTTTAAAAGAAAATAAAAAAGTACATAAAATATACTTAAGTAATAAGTTTAAAGATGAAGAAATATTATCTTTAATAGAAAGAAAAAAAATAAGCACAAAAGTTCTTGACAATAGAGAATTAGATAAGATGTGTAAAGGATTACATCAAGGTATAATACTTGAAGTAGAGGATATTAAAACATATTCATTTGATGAAATAATACCAAATATTACTACAGAATATCCACTTATAGTAATATTAGATCATCTTGAAGATCCACATAATCTTGGAGCCATTGTTCGTTCTAGTGAAGCCTTTGGTGTGGATGCCATAATAATTCCCAATGACCGCAGTGTTCAAATAACAAGTACTGTTGTTAAAACATCAGTAGGTACAATAGAAAAAGTAAAAATAGTAAATGTTCCCAATATCAACAATGCTATAAGGAAATTAAAAGATCTAGGATATTGGATAGTAGGAACAGACATGGAAGGAACTAATTATACAGAAATAGATTACAAAACAAAAATAGGATTAGTAATAGGAAATGAAGGAAAAGGTATAAGCAAGGTTACTGCAGATAACTGTGATTACATTGCTAAAATACCAATGAAAGGAACAGTAAATAGTCTTAATGCTTCCGTAGCATGTGGAATATTCTTATCAGAAATAAATAGATCTAGGGGGATTTAATATGTATAATGATTATGAACTATTATATTTAGCACAAGAAAATAATGAAGATGCGGTAAATGAATTAAGAAAAAAGTATAATAGTCTATTGTATGCTAAAGCACTATCTTATAGTAGAAGTTCACATATAGACATAAAAGAATTATTAAATGAAACTGAACTAGCTTTTTATAAAGCCATAGATAATTACATAGATAAAAATACTTTTAATACTTATTTAAATAAAGTAATAGATAATAATCTAACTAATTACATAGCAAAACATAATGTTACTAAAAACAAAATATTAAATGAATCAATATCATATGAAAATAATAATGAAAGAATATTAGAACTAGAAAGTAATAAATATAATCCTGAAGTAAATTTATTTAATGATTATGACTATTCAAGTTTAAGAAATAAGATAATAGAAGTTTTAACTTGGGAAGAAGAATTAATATTCACTTTAAAAGAACAGAATTATACAGTATTAGAAATATCAGAAATAACAGGTAATAAATTAAGAACAGTATATAATATAATAAAGAGAATACAAGATAAAACTATCAAATTAATGTCAAATTAATTATCAAGGTAAAAAAAATATTTACTTTTTACAAAAATTACTATATACTATACTTGACAAAGGAGGAGTACTATGGAAAATAGAGACATAAATGACACATTAAGCGACCAACAGAGAATTTATTTAATAGGAAAAATACTAAGTTCAAAAGGACTATCAGGTGTATTAGAAGCAGTAGATGCAATAAAAGATGGACTTGATGTAGAAATACCAGGATTAGAACGCAAACTATCCGAAGGTGAAAAAATAAATCAAATTAATTATAAAAAGTCAAGTGAACCTAAAGATATCATAGAAGCTCCTGTTAAAGAACCGGTAATAGAGCCAGTTATCAATTCTTCCATTACTACTCCAAAAGAAGCTAGTATTTATAGAGATGAAGCTAAAGCCCTTGTAGAGCAAGATAGATTAGACCATCCAGTCGTAGAAAATCAAGAAACTATAAGTGCAGCGGACCCAATAGTACCACAAGCGGATGAAATTTGCGAGAAAGTAGCCCCTCTAGAGGAGCATCCTAAAGTACTAGAAAGAGTAAAAAATAATCCTTGGTCTGGCATTGAAACAGTCTCACCAGGACAGTTAAAACTATAATAAATACAAATGCTTTAATTAGCATTTTTTTCTTGTTTATAAAATTAAAAAATTGTGATATAATACCAAAGAAGAGGCGATGTATATGGATAAAATAATAATAAAAGGTGCTCGAGAAAATAATCTTAAAAATATAGATATAGAAATACCCAAAAATAAATTAGTAGTAATGACCGGAGTATCAGGATCAGGTAAATCATCCCTTGCTTTTGATACTATTTATGCCGAAGGACAAAGAAGATATGTAGAAAGTCTATCTGCCTATGCAAGACAGTTTATAGCTGCGACAGGAAAACCCGATGTAGATACTATTGAAGGACTATCACCAAGTATATCAATAGATCAAAAAACTACTAATAAAAATCCCAGAAGTACCGTAGGTACAGTAACTGAGATATATGATTATTTAAGACTATTATTTGCAAGAATTGGTGTCCCTTATTGTCCTAATCACCATATACCAATATCATCTCAGTCAGTTGAAGAGATGACAACTAGAGTATTATCACTTGAAGAATCTACAAAAATAATGGTTATGTCTCCAATAGTAAAAGGAGAAAAAGGTACTCAAAAAGATTTATTTGAAAAACTAAGAAAAGAAGGATACATCAGAGTAAAAGTAGATGGTGAAGTAAAAGACTTATCTGAAGATTTAGAATTAGATAAAAATAAGAAACATAATATCTCAGTAATAATAGATAGACTAGTAGTAAAAGAAGGCATAAGAAGTAGATTATACTCTTCTCTAGAGACTGCGACTAAACTAAGTCATGGTAAAGTTATAATAGATGTTATCGGCGGAGAAGAACTGCTTATGAGTGAGGACTATGCTTGTCCATACTGTGATTATTCTCTTGAAGAATTAGAACCCCGTATATTCTCTTTCAATGCACCTTATGGATCTTGTCCAGATTGTAAAGGACTAGGAGTAAAATATAAAATAGATGTTGACCTAGTAATCCCGGATAAAAATAAGTCTATACTAGAAGGCGCTATCAAACCAATAAATCTAGATGAAGAATCAAGTATCATGTATACAGAACTTACCACAGTAGCGGACTTTTACCACATAGATTTATCAAAACCAGTAAAAGAGTTAACAAAAGAAGAACTAGATATAATATTATATGGTGCTAAAGATGCCATAACCTTTAATTATCAAGCTAAGAATGGAAACACTAGAAAAACAACTAGCTACTATGAAGGAATAATAACCAACCTAGAAAGAAGATACATAGAAACAAAAAGTACTTGGATAAGAGAGTGGATATAAGGATATATGACTGAACTAGAGTGTCCTACCTGTCATGGTTCAAGACTAAAACCATCAGTATTAAATGTCCTAATAAATAACAAAAACATCTATGAAGTAACATCAATGTCAATAGAAGAGTTAAATAAATATATCTCTAATCTAAAATTAACTCCTGAGCAGGCATCAATATCCGAAATAGTCGTAAAAGAAATAAAATCAAGATTAAACTTTCTTATAAATGTTGGCCTATCTTACCTAACATTATCAAGAGAAGCCGGAACTCTATCAGGCGGTGAAAGTCAAAGAATAAGACTAGCCACTCAAATAGGTTCTAGATTAACAGGAGTCTTATATGTCTTAGATGAACCAAGTATAGGTCTGCATCAAAGAGATAATCAAAGACTAATAAACTCTCTATTAGAAATGCGTGACCTAGGTAACTCTCTAATAGTGGTTGAGCATGATACCGATACTATGCTTCAAGCAGATTATTTAATAGATATTGGCCCAGGAGCAGGAGAGCACGGAGGCTATGTCGTAGCCAAAGGTACTCCAGAAGAAGTAATGAATAATCCAGATAGCCTAACAGGAAGATATCTAAAAGGAATAGAAAAAATAGAAGTGCCCTCTAAAAGAAGAAAAGGAAATAAAAAATATCTAGAAATAAAAGGTGCTAAAGAAAACAATCTAAAAAACATCAATGTTAAAATACCACTAGGAACAATGACTCTAGTAACAGGAGTATCAGGTTCCGGTAAGTCAAGTCTAATAAACGAAATACTTTATAAGACTCTCGCATCAACTATCTATTCATCAAAAGAAAAACCAGGTAAATGTAAAGAAATAAAAGGATTAGAAAACATCGACAAAGTAGTACAAATATCTCAGACACCAATAGGAAGAACACCAAGATCTAATCCTGCAACTTATACAGGAGTATTTGATGATATAAGAGACATCTTCGCAGAAACCAAGGAAGCCAAAATAAGAGGCTATGACAAAGGTAGATTTAGTTTCAATGTTAAAGGTGGAAGATGTGAAGCTTGTTGGGGAGATGGCGTAAAGAAGATAGAAATGCATTTCCTACCAGATGTATATGTACCTTGTGAAGTATGTAATGGAACTAGATACAATAGTGAAACACTAGAAATAAAATATAAAGATAAAAATATTTATGAAGTACTAAATATGCGCGTGGATGAAGCCATGGAATTTTTTGAAAATCATCCTAAAGTATTAAATAAATTAAAAGTATTATCTGATGTTGGCCTAGGTTATATTAGACTAGGACAAGCCGCTCCAACATTATCAGGAGGCGAAGCTGCTAGAGTAAAACTTGCTAAAGAACTCCAAAAGAAACCTACTGGTAAGAGTATCTTTATTTTAGATGAACCTACCACTGGATTACATCAAGACGATATTAAGAAACTATTAAAAATACTAGAGAGAATAGTAGATAATGGTGATACCGTAGTAATAATAGAACATAATCTAGATGTTATCAAGGTAGCAGACTACATAATAGATTTAGGACCAGAAGGAGGAACTGGTGGCGGTGAGCCACAGGTACCCCAGAAGAAGTAGTAAATAATTCTAATTCATATACAGGACAATATTTAAAACAAGTATTATAATTATATTTATATATACCTCATTAACCTTAAAGGTTAATGAGGTTTTTTGAAGCCTAAGGTCTTCAAAAAAGTATTTTAAAGCCTGTAGTCTTTAAAATAAAAAGTTTAATAATGAATGTTATAGGAGAAAAAAGTATAAGTTAAAGACAAAAAAGTCAAAAAAAGAACTGGTGACAAAAAGTCACCAGTTAAAGACAAAAAAAATAGGAAAAAGAACTAGTCACAATTTGTGATTATTTGAAGTTTAGAAAAATAGATAATAACCCAAAGAATTATTATACTACAACAATAAAGATAATCAAATTGGAGACTACAGGCTCCAATTTGCCTCAAGAAGACCTTAGGCTTCTGAGGAAATAAATAAAATAAAAGATAATTCTGCATATTTAGAATTATCTTTTTATATATATTAATTATTATTAAGATACCAAGTCTTATTAATATCACAACTCTGACTAAGAGGTTCAGGATTAGGTTTATCAAGAATAGCAATCGTAGGAAGTTTAAAAGCCGTCCCAAACATAATACAAGTACCAGGATGTAGTGTCTTAATCTTATTAGTTAAAGTAACATCAGCACTAGAAATAATATCTTTAATAAACTGCAAATCTCTAGGATGAAACATCTTAAATACTAAGAAATTACTACACTGTGATATCGTAGTTTCTGATAATTCAGAAGGTCTTTGTGAAACAATTCCAAGTAGTAAACCATACTTTCTACCTTCTTTAGTAATTCTTTCAAATATATTATAACCAAGTATACTAACATCACTATCATTCTGTACATATCTATGAGCCTCTTCAAGTACAATATGAAATGGCATCGTAGCTCTTTGATTTAAAGATACAATATAATCAAACAAAAGCTTAGAATAAATCTTAACTAAGTTCTTAGCAAATCTATCATCAACATAATTAATATTAAAGTTAACAATTTGTGCCTTTCTACCATTATTACAAGTGAGAAGCAAATTAATATATCCCTCTCTATTAATATAACCATTATAATCAAAATATCTAGAATAATCACTATTCATAAGATTATTAAATCTAACTTTAAGAGCATTACCAAGTTCAAAGGCAGTATCACTATTAAGAGCTCCCTCAGATATAAGAGCAAACTCTAAAGCCGTACTAAAGTCTTTCATAGAATACATAAATTCACCATTAGGTAAAGAAAGTTCAAAGTTATCTAGACATAAACTCTCTAAATACTCAATAACAAGTTCAACATCTGCAAACTCTCCACCTTGTTCTACAAATAAACATTGTCTTATAGTTCTAGCCCATCCACCTTTTTCAAGTTTAACCTCAAGATTCAAATTACTAGTACTAAACTTGGTAAGAATAGATACAACTTTATTTCTTATCATACTAGGAGCCTTACCAGAAAACAATACATCAAGTAAACATCTAGCAATAATATCATTCTTCTGATTAATAACTTCATTTTCTTCTCTAGAAAAATAACTAACTAACTTCAAAGCCTTTTCTACTATTGGAATCTGTTCTCTAGAAGTAACACCCATAAGTAAACATAAATCATCTACTCCTAAAAGCCAAAAAGGATAAGTAAGTATTTCAAACTCCGTACTATTTAAATCAGTAGTATATACCTTATAATTAATATTTTCATTAACTTCATGTATTCTCGAGAAGGCTCTTTGATATTCACCATAAGCATCAAATAAGAAAATATTAGAATAAAATGGAAGAGTCTTACACTGATAGAAGATTCCTTGTAGTATCTTAGCAACCGAATAAGATTTACCACTACCAGAATTACCTAGTATAGCAAAATGATTAGAAAAGAAATTACCAACATCAAGTTTAATATCATAATCAGGATATATATAAGATTTACCAATTTTTATAGTATTAGTAGCATCACTATTTAGAACAATATCCAAAGTAGCATTATCAATCAAATAACATATAGCCTTAAAGGAAGGCTTAGAAATATCTCCATATAAAAATTTACCATCTTTAATTTCACCAACCAAAATAGCCTGCATAATACCATTACCAATCGCAGTAACTTCTCCAATACTAGTAATATTTTCATCTTTAAAAGTAACATTCTTACCTATTAAACCATCAAAGTCATAGACATTAACTTCTAATTTAACAGATACAACATTTTCATTAATAGCAATAATCTTCCCTAACATATTCTTCTTCTCCTAGTATAATTTTATCACATAAGTACAAAAAAGTATATAATAAAATTGCAAAAAAAATATACTTATGTTAATATAAGTATGTAGATAGGAAGTGATAATTTTGGATAAGTTTCTAGAAGAATATAATAAACAAAAAGAACTTCTAATTAGAAATAAAAAATTTCGCCAAGATAAATTAGAAGAAGCAATAAAAAAATATGAAAATATAAAAAATAGTAATGTAGACAGAAAAGAAATCAAACTTCAATTAGCGGCTAACAATATAGGTATAAGAAGATATGCACTAGAACAAATAAACGATGAGTTACAATTTATAAGACCCGCTAATATTGAAGATATAGAATATAGGACAAGGCAATATAAAGAATTCTCCGAGATAATTGAAGAATTTCTTCCAGATGATTTACCATTAAGATTTCATGGATGTCCAATATATAATGCAAAAAAAATCATTGAATCAGGTGAAATATCTGCATCATCAGATAGAGTTGGTTTCAATACTAGTTATGACGTTACTGGACAAATATCGGTAACAACTAAATATTCACTACCAATTACTGTTCAAAGTTATGCTGGATTAATGGGAAATTATAACATGCCAGCAGGATGTATATTTGTTGTATTACCAAAAGATGATAACGATAGAGAAAGTGGAGAATCTTTATTGATGGGAAATGTTAATTTTAAAGAAGAACCATCAAGATTATATGCAATTATCACAACACCAGAGAATATTAATATGGTAAGTAAGTGGTGCAAAGAAAATAATGTAGACTCAGGTAAAGTGTATGATTATGATAGCTTTGCATTACTATTCAAACAAAAGAATGTTATAAAAAAATAATAAATAAAATAGGAAGTGTTTAATATGATATGTTTAAATTGTGGATGTAAATTAGATTTAGAAGCCAAATTCTGTCCTCATTGTGGTAAAGAAACTCCATTAAATAATGAAAATAATATTGGAAAGATAACTATAGTAAGAGAAAAGAAAATGTTAGGTTTTGCTATACCATTTGATGTATATATAGATGATACTAAGCTAGGTACATTATCTAATAATTCATCATTAACTACCCGTAGTACTTTAAGTATGCATGAAATAAAACTAGTAAGTACTGAAAAAGATGTAATTGAAAATATTGAGTTATCTGAAGATAAAAAAGAAGTAACAATAACTATAATACCAAAGATGGGTTTAATATCCGCTAAACCATATATAAAAGAAATAAAATATAATTAATTAATATTATCACTCTAAGCCTGTAGTCTTAGAGTGTTATTTTTAGCCTATAGTCTAAAAATAAAATCTATCATATATAAGCCTGTCATATATACCTAAATAATAAAAAATAAACAAAATCACTTGTATAAGTGTCAAAAATAATATACAATATAAATGTATTTTATCAAGAATGAGGGAGAGAATTAGCTCTATGAACTCATACCAACCTGCATAAAGTAAGGTGGTACAGCTAATAACGATGAAAGAGAATAATGCTAGCCACAAACTCTTTCAAGAGTTTTTTCTTTTTGATAAAAACAAAGAAGGAGTGATATAATGAAAAAATATTTATTTACTAGTGAATCAGTAACTGAAGGACATCCAGATAAAATATGTGATAAAATAAGTGATTACATTTTAGATGAAGCCTTAAGACAAGATAAAACTAGTAAGATGGCAGTTGAAGCCACAATCAAAGACGATTTAATACTAATATATGGAGAAGCAAGTACCAAGGCTAAACTAGATTATGAAAAATTAGCCAAAGAAGTACTAAAAGATATAGGTTATAATGAAGAATACCATGTAATAGTAAAAGTAGGTATGCAGTCTAAAGAAATAAATAAGGCTGTAGAAAAAGATACCATTATGGCAGGGGACCAAGGAATAATGTTTGGTTATGCCACTAATGAAACAAAAGAATTAATGCCTATGCCAATAATGCTTGCCAATAAACTAGCCTATAATTTAACCAAGGTAAGAAAAGAAGATAAAGATAGTCCTTTATTACCTGATGGTAAAACCGAAGTAACAGTAGAATACCAAGATGATATTCCCAAAAGAATAGATACCATAATTATAGCTTCTCAGCATAAAAAAGAAGTATCTAGTAAAGAATTAAGAAAATATATAATAGAAAAAGTAATAAATAAAGTAGTGCCAAGTAATCTAATAGATGACAAAACAAACATCTTAATAAACACCAGCGGTAGTTTTACGGTAGGAGGTTCTTTTGGTGATAGCGGTACTACTGGTAGAAAAATAGTATGTGATACATACGGTGGAATGGGTAAAGTAGGAGGAGGATGTTTCAGTAGTAAAGATCCATCTAAAGTAGATAGAAGTGCAGCCTATTATGCTAGATATGTAGCCAAAAATATTGTTGCCCATAATTATGCTGATAAATGTGAAATAGAACTAAGTTATGCTATAGGTAAAGCCTATCCAATATCATTATATATAAATACCTTTGGTACAAATAAAGTATCTGAAGAAGAAATATATAAATATGTAAATAACACTTTCAATTTCAGTGTAGATAATATCATAAAAGAATTAGATTTACAAAAACCAATCTATTATCCACTCGCAGCCTATGGTCATTTTGGAAGAAATGATATAGAATGTTCATGGGAAAAAGTACACAAATAATTACTATATTGTGCTATAATAAATATGGAAGTGATAAATTGAAACAAAGAAGTACCTTTTACAAGAAATTTAGTCTAGAAGAAGGAAATATCATAAAAGAATATTTTGCTAATCTAAATAATAATATATCTCTAACACAAAAAGAAACTATAAAAATAAATGAAGACTTTGAGAAGGCCATAGAGTACTATTTAAAAAATGGAAAATCTCTTAAAGAAACACTTAAAATATTATCCATAGATAACCTTGGAGACATTTATCAAAAAGAGCCAGAAAACTGGTATCCATTAGATAGTGCCGCTAAAATATATCCATTATCAATGAGAGATAATCTTATGAGTGTCTATAGAGTATCATGTTATTTAAAAGAAGATATTGTACCAGAGATATATCAAATAGCTTTATTATTTACTATGAAAAGATTTCCTACCTTTAGAACATCAGTAAGAAAAGGCTTCTTTTGGCACTATCTAGATGGAATAAAAAAAAGATTTCATATCCATGAAGAAAAAAAATTACCATGTTCATATATAAATGTATCAAACATAGGTAAACAATCATTTAAATCCCTATACTATAAAAATAGAATAAGTATAGAATGCTTTCATACCCTAACAGATGGAACAGGAGCTACCATATTTCTATCCACACTAGTAGCTACTTATCTAAAATTATTAAAAGAAATACAAGGTACTAATAATTATGTATTAGATATAAATGAAAGACCTAAAGAAGAAGAAGCAAAAGATGAATTTAAAGGAAAAGTTTCAAAGATAAAATCACAAAGTTTAATCGAGAAAAAAGCTCTTCAAATAGATGGAAAAAAATCAAGTGTTAGACCATGTCAGATATTACATTTTGATATAGATTTAAATGATATAAAAAAACTATCTAAAGAAAAGAATGCCACTATAACAGAACTAATGTTAAGTATTTTATTTCTAACAATATCATATTCAACATCAAAAAAAGGACTAATAAAAATACAAGTACCAGTAAATATGCGTAAATACTATCCCTCTAAAACATTAAGAAACTTCTCATTATATGTATCCATAAATATTCCAAGAGAAGATATCAAAGATTTAGATAGTACCCTACTTGAAGTACAAAGACAATTAAGAGAAAAAAATACTAAAGATAACTTAGATGAATTATTAAAATATACAGATAATTTAATAAAGTATTTAAAATTCATTCCGCTATTTATAAAAAGACCAGTAGCCAAATTAATATATGGTTATGCTGGTGATAAATCTCAAACTACAGTATTATCCAATCTAGGTAATATAAAATTACCAAAAGAAATACAAAAAGAAGTAGAAAAGATGGACTTTGTCTTAGGAACCGCTATTACAAATAGAGCCTCATTTTCTATCATAACGTGTAATAATATTTTAACATTATCAATAAGTAAATTAACTACAAATACATCAGTAGAAAATAGTATATATAACATATTAACTCAAAACAATATTAAATTAAAAGTATATGGAAGTGAAGACTATGAAAGTAGAAATTAATTATCCAAAACTAAAAAAAGAAGTAAATAAATTCTTAATATTTAGAAAGATAATGTTAATAATATTTCTAATATCGATAATAACTTGTACTATAATAAACCTCTCACTAGGAGGTAAAAAATGGATGCTTTATGTACTAGGAGGAGAAATAATATTCTATTTTGCTATATTAAATAAACCATTAATAGATAATACTCTAATAAAAAGAATAACAATAGTAGTAATGATAGTATGTGCTTATTTATACATGATAGATATTATTGAAGAAACTAGTTTCTCATACTTTGTAATTAATATAATTCTCTTTAGTATTATAATATTTCAGTTAATAATATTTCTATCTGAATTCAAATTACAAAGAAAGAAATTTATTCCATTATTCTTACTGCTATTGGGGCCATAATATTTTGTATATTAGCTCTAACTAAGGTAGTAGAATTAAACTGGCCTATCATTGTTTTAGGAGGAGTAGGTGTATTAAGTTTAATAATTCTCTTAGTATTCTATCATAAAAGAGTAATTAAAGATTTAACTAAGTACTTTAGTATAAAGTAGTAAAAGTTCGAACCCAAGGTTTCTCACTTACTTTTGAAGCCTAGGGTCTTCAAAAGAATTTTAGAGCCTCTAGTCTCTAAAATTAAAATATTTATATAAGCTATAGATTTATGTCTATAGTTTTTTCTATTATAAATAAAAACTAGATAATTAATCTATCTAGTTCTACCACATAAATAATCCATAGAAATATTATATCTTTTACATATCTCATAAGCAAAAGCCGTAAGGATAGTCGTTTTACCACTTTCATAAGCACTAATTGTTGAATGGGTAGTATTAAGAATATTAGCAAGTTCTTCTTGTGTAATATTCTTTTCTTTTCTAAATTCTTTTAATTTTATTCCAATAATTTTTTTATCAATAACCCTATTAACAATATCATATTGTTTAACATTAGAAAGTCCAAGTACATAATCCATACTAACATCATAATAATTACATAAAGAGTTTAAATGCTTCAAAGGAATAATTTTTGTACAATTTTCCCATAGCGAATAAGTCTGCTGGGTAATATTTAGAACATTAGCAATATCTTTTTGTTTAAGACTAGAGTCTTCTCTTAATTCTATTAGTTTTTGAAAATTCATATCTAACACCTAATATAATTTTCCCATTAAAAATGAAAATATCATTTTTTTACAAACAAATACGACAAAATGTGATATAATTAAATAAAGTAGCAAAGGAGGAACTATGAAATGTATAAAATGTAATGAAGAATTAGAAGCAGATGATAACTTTTGTCCCACCTGTGGAGAACTAACTCCTCATGGCTATTTATCTTTAAAAGACAATAAATTAAGATATAAAGAAAATAATATTGGTTTATTATTTACCTTAACTTCTATTATCATAATAAGTTTTATTGCAATGACTCTAATAAGTGGTAAAGATATGTTTAGACCATATATAGAATTACAAAAAGAAATATCTAGCTTAAAATATGGTTATAAAGTATCCATTATGAACACTAATAATAAATATACAAAAGTAACTTTGAGTACCAAAGAAGAAGCCATAAATTTAATAAAACAAGATATCACAAAACAATCCTGGAAATGTAAAAGAAATATAAATGTATCGCTAATCGAAAAAGAAATAAGTGAAAACTATAATATTCCCAGTGTAAGTTTATGCGATGTTGATGAAGATGTATCAAGTAAAATAAAAGAAGTAATAAGTACAACATACCAATTATTTCCTAATATTAAAGGTTACCTAACTAATATAACCATAACTAATGCTCCAAGTAATGAAGACTATATAGCCTATTTCAATCCTACTAATACTTTTATAAATAATAACTTAGATATAAAAGAATATAACAAAGTAAATAAAACAGAAATACTATTAAATAGTTATTATTTCTTAAATAAAGATATTCTAAGTAAAGGATTAAAAGAAAACTGGTATCCAAATAATGCTAGTTATGAATCATTAATAGCCCATGAATTAGGTCATTACATAACATTTGTAACATTATTAAAACAAAATAATATTGATAACATAACACTAGTAACAAAAGATAATATAAATAGCTATCAAAATATTCTAAATATCTTAAAAGAAGGAACATACTCAAAAGAACTAGTCGAAGAAGCCATAGAGAGTTATAACAAAAAGTATAATACCAATATTTCACTTGAAGAATTTACCAAAAGTATCTCTGGTTATGCTAGTCAAAAAGTAAAAGAAAGTGTAAATTATGATGAAGTAATCGCCGAAGCCATTCATGACTATTACTTACATAGAGATTCGTCAAGTACTAGTTCATTAGAAATAATAAATATCATAAAAGAGAGGTTACAACAATGAAAGAATGCATAAATTGTAAAAAAGTAGTAAGAGATAGTGATAAATACTGTCGTAACTGTGGCATAAGAGTACTAAAACCATATCAAAATATCTTAATAAACATAACCAAAGTACTCTTAATAATAATCTTAATAATAATGATAGTAATGTTTGTTCTATCATATCTAATATAAAGGAGTAAAAAGATGAAAGAAAATAATTATTATAATAAAAAAGTTGAAGAACTATATAAAGAATTAAATACCAATATAAGTGGATTAACTGAAGAAGAAGCAAGTAAGAGATTAGAGAAGTATGGTGAAAACAAATTAGCAGAACGAAAGAAAAAATCAAATTTCATAATCTTTTTAAATCAGTTTAATGATCTAATGATAATATTACTTATCTTTGCTTCAGTATTTTCTGCAGTAATATCTTATATTCAAAAAGAATCATATGCTGACTCAGTAATAATCTTAATAATTGTAGTAATAAATGCTACTCTAAGTTTTATTGAAGAAAAGAAAGCCGATAAAGCAATAGAAGAACTAAACAAAATGTTTATAACAAATAATAATGTCATAAGAAATGGTAAGAAAGAAACAATTGATGTAAGAAAAATAGTACCAGGAGATATAATAGAGTTAGAAGCAGGTGACTATGTATCCGCTGATGCTAGAATAATATCATCAGAAGCCTTAGAAGTAAATGAATCAACCCTAACCGGGGAATCAAAAAGTATCAAGAAAGATAATATAGATATAACTGAAGAAAAAGAATTATATGAAAGAAAGAATATGGTTTATGCCGGATGTAATGTAACAAATGGTCATGCTTTTGTAGTGGTATGTAGTACCGCTATGAATACCGAACTAGGTAAAATAGGAGCCAGTCTTATGAATAACAAGAACGAACTAACTCCACTCCAAAAGAAAGTAAACCAAATAAGTAAAGTATTAACCTATATAATAATAGCAATAATAATAGTTATGATGGTCGTAGGTCTACTTAAAAAGAATGATTTCTTTGATATCCTAATGTTATCCATCTCATTAGCGGTCGCCGCTATCCCTGAAGGAATGTCATCAGTAATAACCATAATATTATCCCTAGGAATGTCCGAAATGGCTAAAAGAAATGTCATCATAAGAAAGATGGCTTCTGTTGAAACATTAGGTTCTACTGACATAATCTGTTCCGATAAAACAGGAACTATTACTGAAAACAAAATGCAAGTAAAAAGTATCTATGTAAACAATAAATTATATACCGAAAAAGATAATATTGAAAACATAAATCTATATAACTGTTGCTTATCAAGTTGCCAAAATGTAACAAAGAATAACGACAAATATCTAGGAGATGAAACCGAAGTAGCCATCTATAAATACCTTGAAGAAAAAAATATATTAATAAATATTCCAAGAGTAAAAGAGTATCCATTTGACTCAGATAGAAAAATGATGAGTACTATCAATACCATTGAAGGTAAAGAATATTCATTTACTAAAGGAAGTTTAGACTCAGTATTACAAAACTGTTCCTATTATCTAGAAGATAATAAATTATATAATATAACTACTGAATATAAAGAAAAAATATTCAAAATAGAAGAGGAAGAATCAGAAAAATCCCTTCGTATCTTAGCACTAGCCTATAAAACAGAAAACACAAGTGATCCAGAACATAATATGATATTTATAGGATTAATAGGAATGATGGATCCACCAAGAATATCAGTACCAAATGCTATTAATACATGTAAAAATTCTGGAATAAAAATAGTTATGATAACTGGAGATAGTATAAATACTGCTCGTGCAATAGCTAAAAGTGTTGGTATTATCGATACCGATGAAGGAGCGACAACAGGCAAAGAAATAGATAAGTTAACAGACGATGAATTAAAAGAAGCAGTAAAAAAATATAATGTTTATGCTAGAATATCACCAAGTACCAAATTAAGGATAGTAGATGCACTTCAAAGTAATGGTTATGTTGTAGCTATGACCGGTGATGGCGTAAACGATGCACCCGCTATTCAAAAAGCTGATATTGGAATAGGCATGGGCATAACAGGAACTGAAGTGGTAAAAAAAGTAGCAGATTGTATTCTTGTAGATGATAGTTTTTCTACCATCGTCGATGGAGTTGAAGAAGGAAGAAGAATAACCTCTAATATCAAGAAAATAATACTATACTTACTTGCCGGCAATATAGTAGAAGTACTTCTAGTATTCATATCTATGGTACTAAATATGGAAATGTTTACAACATTACAACTACTATGGATAAACCTAGTAACTGATAGTATCCCCGCTATTATGTTAGCCTTTGAAAAGAAAACAGAAGACCAAATGGAAAATACTCTTGCTAATAAATACAATGAAAGTTTTTTTACTCCATTATTAACAGCTAAAATAGTAATCGGAGCAATCATAAAATCAATAGTAATGCTAATAATATTTATCTATTTTGCAAAAAAAGCAGATGTAAATACTGCAGGTTCATTATTATTTATCTACTTAGTAACTCATGAATTACTATTCTCGTTCTCTTGTCGTAATATTAAGAAGTCAGTACTAAACAAAAATATCTTTTCAAATAAAAAACTAACCCTAGGAGTCTTAACAATACTATTAGTTCAAGTCATAGTATTAGTAACCCCAATAAGTAAATACTTTATAGTACCAAATATAAAAATAAATTATATCTTGATAACTATCGGAATATGTTTTATAATGTTTGTATTAGGAGAGTTAGTAAAACCAATATATACAAAATTATTTAAAGATTACAGGGAGGTTAAAAATGAAAAATAATAATAGTACATTCATAGTACTTGGTGGTATTCTTGTCTTATCAGTATTTAGTTTCATTGCAGCAAAAAATATCTTGCCAGATAGTAATAATAATCAGTATTATGCTAAACCTAATGAAAATATGATAGCTAAAATAGAAAGTATTACTAAAGAAAATAATAAACTTATAATAACAACAACAGGAGATTCAACTGAATACTGTCTAAAAACAACTAAGAGTGTTCCCAGTATAGATTCATTATGCTGGAATAAAATAGAAAATAACAAAGTAGAGAGTAATTACTTTACATATAAAAAATATTATCTTTGGATTAAAGATAGTGATAATAGAATAAGTGGTAGAACTACTATAGAAAAGGAGTAAATATGGAAGATGATAGAATAGAAACTACTAGAAATAGAGTATTTGTCCAAGAATTAGCTTTTGGTAAAGATAGTCCTATTGCCATGACAACAAATAATAATTATGTATATAGAGTAACCGGTATGGATCAAGTAGAAGATATTATAATTAGTGGATATGCAAGAAGTAAGGATAAAGTAAAAGGTGGTCATAATAATGAATTATTTTGGACTAGAGGTGGAGATAAACTATTTTACTATAATAAAAGACCAGTACTAGAAGCACCTTATACCAAAGTACAAGATGGTCAAATGGGAGCTATCTCGTTAGAAGATTTAACTGCTATATGGATATTTAATGAAAAAGAAAATAAATATGTTAATTGTATTGAATACTATAGAAGTTTAAGAGAAGAACTATTATCATCTAAAGGTAGAAGTAGATAATAGTATATTCCTCTCACACTACATTGTTGGAGGCTTTTGAAAGCCAAAAGTTTTTCAAAAATATTTCAGAGTTAAATACCTCTGAAATAAAAGTATTTATATAAACTATAGATTAATGTCTATAGTTTTTTTTTATATCCACAGGTAGTGAAAAAAAATATGTAAAAGTATAAAATACATATTGACAAAAATAGGTTACATATGTTACCATTGGAACAGAGAGGAAAAGATATATTATGTAATAAAAAAATAAACATAAGGGGGAATTGTATGACTGGGGAGCAGCTCAAACTACTAACAAAAATGAAAAAGTTAATAACTAAAGGAAATAAAAGATTTGCTAATAGAAAAGATAGAGATTATCTTGAAGAATTGTTAGAAATTGGAATAACTGAAAGTTTAGCATGGCAAGAAATATTAACATTATCTTCATATAAC
>ERZ779907.137-NODE-137-length-18134-cov-3.08319_pt1 | contig 18134 bp, 28 predicted proteins | sample MGYA00511244_ERZ779907 | MGnify/ENA primary metagenome ERZ779907 (study PRJEB29588, sample SAMEA2150909) | human gut metagenome | biome: human gut; feature: human-associated habitat; material: faeces | place: Denmark | collected 2008/2010 ... | reverse complement strand
ATCTCCCTTTCTTCTGCTACCTTGATCTATGAATAGATCATTATAGACTATAGTTCTTTTATAAGTGGATTCTTTCATTATTATATATTTTATAGCTGTTAATTACTATTTGAATGCCACGTATTATTGTGTTGATTATAAATCAGAAATTGATTTCTTCTTTTTGTGTCATTTTTCTTTTCTGACTAATTCAATTTCATCCCTTTCAAAAAAGCCTATAGGCGCTATTCCGCCTGGAGTTTTACATTGAAATCTACCATCCTCTGTTATATCTACGACTTTTAGTTGGCGTTTACTTTTCAATTCTATTACTAAGTCTTCTATTTGTATATCCGTTTTCGTAGTAGGCTTTTGTTGCTTGGGATTTACTTTCTCTTCGATACTATATTTCTTTATCAGTTCTTTTATCTCGAAGATATTATTGGTCATTCCCCATATTTTGAAGAATAAAACAATCTGAAGAATTCCAAATACTATAATAATAATTGACACCAAAACATCCATATATATCTTATTTTTAAATGGTTATTAATCGTTATTTAAAAAACTTGCTGATTTATATTCGATTCTATTTCTTATCTTATTATTTAATACTGATAGCTTGTAATATCCGTTTCATTTGACCTTCAAGTATATCATATTTGTCTTCCAGTTGATTGACCTTGTCGTAATATGTTTCATTGAGGTTGGGCATTTTTGCACTGAAGTACCACTCTGCATGGAGAATTGAATTTATTTCTTGTTCTTCCAAATTAAAATTAGGATAGTTAACCTTATCTATATTGTCTGACATACACACAATGAAGCCGTGCTTGCTAAATCTGTTTTTAATTCGCTTGATATATGCGCGTCCATCGCGATCACTCACAACGTAAACATGCCGATCTGGCATATCTTGCCACTCTGAGCGTTCCAAGAGTCTGACAACGACATAAGAACTATCTAATAATGTAGGAGACATACTTTCTCCTTTGATATGGACACAAAAGTATCTGCGACCATCGCGTACCATAGAAGAAGGCATCTTTATAGTATCCACTGCTTCTAAATAATCAGGGTTATCATATCCGCAACATCCTGCGGCAACAGAGATGTCAACCAATGGAATAGAAACAAAATTATCATCTTGGACAAGTGTGGATATTGTAGATGTTACACCAGTGGTCGCAACTTCATAACGAAGCATAAAACCACGACCTGCAATTAACCATTCTGCAGAATATGAGGGATAATTTTCAACTATATTCTGTAACCACTTTGATTGGATGTCGGTACCATTAGCTATAGCTCTAGATAACACGCCTTTACTAGCACCAATACTACGTTCTAATGCGGCGATAGTTATCCCCTCATTTAGTGCTATTTCTTGAATTCTTGATAAAATATTGCTCATTTGGATGAAAATTATCTCATAAAACCTTGCGTGGATGAAAATTATCACTTAGCTTTGCAGCATGTTTAATAGAAACAGCCCCAAATATAGTGATAATTTTAATCTAAATAGATATATGAGAAAGAAAATTGAATTAGATGCCAAAAGCAAGGTTAAGCTTGCTAAAACATTCGGTGTGACTGTGCAGAACGTAAGCCAAGCTTTATTATTCAAACGTAATAGTGTTCAGGCTTGTAAAATTAGGGAGGCAGCATTGAAAAACGGTGCTTCATTGGTGCAGATTGTTGATGTGACTGATGAACTGAAACGACAGGTGAAGGTGCTGGATGCGAAAGGGAATGTGAAGGCGGTGATAGTGAATGATGTGGTGACTTTATAAATAAACAAGGATGGGAAAATTAGTTAAGAAATGGCTAAAACAACTTCTCGCACCGATTGTGCGAGAAGTTATTGCAGAGCGAGAAAAAGAAATTATTGATACCACTCTTCGAGTTGATTCTCGTTGACATCGTATTTCTCTTTCATAGTTTGCTTCTTTTGTTCTATGTACTTGAGGTATTTCTCAAGACTCTCTTCAGGAAGAGCTTGTTTAAGAGCTTCCAAACGGGCAAAAATAGCATTAACTTGAAGGGTTATCCCTTCTACCCTTTCTTTTTCCATGATGTGAAATTTTAATATAAGACAATGTTTTTATCAGCTACAAATGTAGCAAAACTATCCCGGTTCGGGATGAATAGGGGTAGATTTTTCAATGAAAGAATTAACAATTTAAAAAGGAAAAGTGATATGGGCAGAAAACTAACAGAAAAAGAAATGGCATTCCTCACGGAACTGGGGAAGCTGATGGAGAAGTATAACGCCATTTTGGGTGCGGAAAACGATACGGTGTGCATAGACATTGATTGGGATGAGGATACGCAGGAAACGATTGTGCTGCCTCACCAGTTCAATATGTTCTACAACTTGGACGAAGTGATTTTAAAGAACTCTTAAAACTTGACAGTATATGAAGACATTCAGAAAATTACAGAAAGCTGCCATCATCGTAGGTATGGTCTACGGGATTTGGCTAGGCGCAAACGTGGATGCGACAAGCAAGGACAGCATCAGCGGAATGGTGATTGTGGCATTGGCGGTGGTTGTGGCATTATCCATGCTGATACCGGACAAGAAAAACACGGAAGCGGTGTAGAAGAAATGGTAAGCAGGCTCGGAACTTTCTATATATTAGCTCTTGGGAAAAGGAAGTGGCTGGCTCCCCGGTTCGATGCCGGGGCCTGCACAAGTTGAATAAGTAAAGTTTCTGATTATGGAAATGTTTGGAAAGACACTGTGTGTTAGCTATAGGGAACTTGTGGAAGGGGGAATATTAAGCAAGTCCAGTTACAAGAAATATGTCTATGAAGGCAAACTTGTGGTAGCACAACGCGGAGGCCGGAATCGGGAAGCGTTGATTTATTACGAAACCATGTATGAGCCGATTCGTAAGAACTATGACGCCAAGAACCCCAAAGCTAAAGAGAAAATCAAACAACAACAACAAATCAATCCCATGGATAACCGATTAAAAAGCGACAGCAAAGCTGTTGATTTCTACAAGAAATTCACCCCGGCTATTAGTCTCGACCGCCAGGCAGAGTACGTATTGAATGCCAAGGTGCTGAATGCCATGGTGGCGTTGGAGGTGAGCATGCGCGACTCGCAAGGCAAGTGTGGTTTTCAAGACAATAAGATGATACGCGAACAGGTTATTGCCCTGTGTGAAAACCTGCGCGAGCGGTATCAGCACACACTTCCGAAAGCCCGTCTGATGGAGAAGTATGCCGCTTATAAGAAGTACGGCTATGCGGTGCTCGTCAACGGCAATGCCGGTAACCAGTCCGCCCGCAAGGTTGGACCGAAGGAAGGACGCCTGTTGCTGAAGCTGAAGCGAAGCAAGTTCCCGGTATATACAGACATGCAGATATTCGAGGAGTTCAACCGCATTGTAGAGGAGCGGAACGCACGCGCTACCCGTGAAGAAGATAAGTTGAAGCCGATCGCATCTCCCCAGACAGTCATCAACTACCTGTATAAAACGAGTATCAAACTGTGGTGGTATGGCGTCGTACATGGTGAGATTGCCTTCAAGAACGAGTTCATGCCTCAGTTCGACACCAAGCTTCCTGATATGCCGAACACGTTGTGGTATGGTGACGGTACGAAGTTGAACCTCTATTACAAGGATTACGACAAGAAACAGAAACGCATGGTGGCGCGTACCATCGACGTGTACGAGGTGATGGACGCTTGCACGGAAGTCTTCCTGGGATATTCTTTCGGTGCTGAAAATTTCCTCACCCAGTATGACGCCTACCGCATGGCACTGGAAACATGGAAGGTGAAACCTTACGAGATAGTGACCGACAACCAAGGCGGTCATAAGAAACCGGAAGCACAATACTTCTTTAAGAGAATCTGCCACCTGCACAAGACCACCATGCCGCACAACGGCCAGTCTAAAACCATTGAAAGTGCTTTCGGGCGTTTCCAGATGCAGGTGATGCACAAGCTCTATAACTACACCGGGCAGAATATCACCGCAACAAAAGAGAACAGCCACGTCAACGTGGACTTGATCATGAAGAACATCGCCCAGCTTCCCACCTTGGAAGAGATGAAAGAACAATATCTGGCATGTCGCCAAGAATGGAACGAAATGTTGCACCCCACTTCTGAAACAGGCATGACCCGTATGGAGATGTACACCACACTCAGCAGTCCGAATGCCGAACCGTTGGACGACTTCGGGGTGCAGGAACTCTTCATGCTCCTGAGCAAAGACAGTGTAAAGTATAACAAGCACGGCTTCATCTTCGAGCGCAACAAGCAGGAATACCGCTACATGGTATACGGTGAAGACGGGTTGGTAGACATGGACTTCCACATGCGGAACATCGGCAACAGTTTCCGTTACCGTTACGATCCCAAAGATATGACTGCCGTGGAACTGTGGGAAGTAGGTGCCAAAGGTGCGTTGAAATATGCCGCCACCGCCACGCCGAAGGTTGTCATCCATCGTGCCACGGCAGACCGGACGGAAGAAGAAAGCAGCAGGCTTTTCGCCCAGATACACGCCAACAAGCGTGCCCTCGTCGGACATTACATCGCCTGTGAAGAACTTCTACTCGAAGAGTGCATGAGCGAAGCTTATACGAAACTTGTGATGCCTATTCCGGTAGGTGAATCCCAGAAGAGCATGGATCGCCAGCGTGAAGAATATGCCAATGAAGAACTGACCGCCCCGGTGCAGTATCCCGAAGGTGTGGGACCGGGAACCTACAGGGACGAACCGGAAGAAGAGCCTGCCGGGCTTGCTTCTGTAGGTGAGTATACCAAACAGACTTCCGGCATGACCGATGTGGAGATGTACCAATCCTTCTTCGGCACCAATTAATCAGTATTCAATAATCAATTAAATACCCTTCAAAAACAATGAAAGAACTAAGTAAACAAGACAAGGATGCCATTCGGGATGCCCTGATGGAGTATTGCAGCAACTATCCCTCGCAGAACCGCGCCAGCGAAAGCCTGAACGGTGTCAGTGCTGCCACGGTATCGCAGATATGTAACTCCAAGTACACCAGTATCAGCGATGATATGTTCAGCCGCATAGCCGCACAGATAGGGTACAGCCTTGAACGCTGGACGTTGACGGACAGCGATGCTTTTAAGCGGATCACCTTCGCCATAACAGATGCGCAGGCATACAAGAATACTACCTGGATAGTGGGTGATGCAGGTTGTGGTAAGACCACAGCCGCAATCGAATCCCGCCGCACGCATCGGAACGTATTCTATATCCTTTGCTCGGAGGATATGAAGAAGAGTGACTTCGTGCGCGAAATCGCCAAGCAGGTGGGCGCTCCTGTGGACGGGACGAACCTGCGGGATATTCTGGAATATGCCATTTCCATGATTGCCTTTCTAAATAATCCGCTCATCATCTTCGATGAGGGTGACAAGCTGACGGACAGCGTGTTCAGCTACTTCATCAGCATTTACAATCGACTGGAGAATAAGGCGGGTATCGTGTTTCTTTCTACGGACTACATTAAACGCCGTGTGGAGAATGGCTTGCGCTACAACAAGAAAGGCTATAAGGAGATTAACAGCCGTATCGGTCGCAAGTTCTTCGACGTGAATGTAGCTACCGAACAGGATGTATATGCCATCTGCCAGGCGAATGGGCTGACTGACCTTGCTGAGATAAAGCGTGTTCAGCGTGAGGCCGCTCAGGGTGAATATGACCTTCGCCGTGTGAAGCGCGTGGTGCATGCCTGTAAGCGTATCCAAGAAGCCCAGCGTATGAAAGGAGAACAGGCATGAGCGAGACAGTGAATGATGCAAAGACTTTCCAGCGCAACGCTAAAGGGGTGCGGGAACTGTTGAGCATGAAGTTCGAGACGCTGGCTTTCGAAGGTGCCTGGCAGGATGCTTTCGGCACACCGGAACGCCGGGGTGTGTGGATGGTATGGGGTAACACAGGGAATGGGAAAACCTCTTTCGTGATGCAACTTTGCAAGGAGTTGTGCCGTTTCGGGCGCGTGGCCTATGACAGTTTGGAAGAAGGTGCCTGCCTGACGATGCAGAACACGTTGAAGCGTTTCAACATGCAGGAAGTGAACCGCCGTTTCCTGTTGCTGGATGCGGAACCACTGGACCAGTTAAGCCTGCGCTTGAAGCGCCAGAAAGCTCCCGATTTCGTGGTGATAGACAGCTTCCAGTACACGCAGATGACATACGCCCAGTATATCAAGTTTAAGGAGAAGCACCGTAACAAGCTGCTCATCTTCATCAGCCATGCCAGCGGTAAGAATCCGGATGGGCGTAGTGCGAAGAAAGTAGCGTTTGATGCTTCGCTGAAGATATACGTTGAGGGGTATCGGGCGTTTTCCAAGGGACGGTTTATCGGACCGAAGGGATACTATGATATCTGGCCGGAAGAGGCGGCGAAATTCCGTGGAGAGGAGTATAGTGATTAACGTTTAGTGATAAGTGATTTAGCGATGAAGACAATCAAGGACAAATTCATTACGCCGGGGCAGATGAAAGCCTTGCATGCTACTTTCAATAGACTTCGGATGGATGTTGATGCACGCCATGATTGCATCTATTCTTTCACTGGTGGGCGGACACAGAGCAGTAAGGATTTGACGCTACGGGAAGCACAGCAGTTGTTGGAGAAGCTGAACCCGATGGATGACAAAGCCAGGGAGATACAACGCAGGGAAGCGCAAATGGTGTTCCGTGATATCTACCGCCTCTCATTCCTGATACCTCAGTTGAATCAAGGCTTCACCAGTGACAATGAAGAGGAATATCGGATGAATGTGGCGAAACTCAACGTCTGGGCACGCAAGTACACCAAAGCCCGCAAGGACGTGACGCGGATGGCGCTCTGGGAGCTACAGGAAACGAAGAAGCAACTGGAAGCATTTATGAGACGTGAAGAACGAAAAACTAAAAAATAAGAAAAGTATGAGAAAGCAAAAAGAAATCAAGCAGGCAATAGCGGTTCTTCTTAAAAAAGGCGACCCTATCAGTCTTATCGAAGCGCAGACATTAGTCGAGCGTCTGACAGAACGACAAGTGTTCCAGAAGTATGTGGCTGAAAAATCAAATGACGAACGTGACGAAAGTGTCTTTTTTGCCGCCCGTGACGCTGCGCGCTATGCCGCCGGACATTTGGAGTTGCAGGAATTGATGCAGGGCGTAGAGTGCTGCCCTGCTGAAGAATTGCAAAAGGAAGAGGTGGTACAAAAAACTCCCGTAGTTTCCGGCGAAGAGATGATACAAGTGTCTTTGAAAAACTTTCAGGATATAATGGGTACGCTCAAATTGCTGGAAAAACAAGTTTGTGCACTATGTGGGATGAGTAGTGATTTATCACCTGCCACGGTAGCGAATGATCTCATGGAGTTGAAGGATGTATTGGAATACATTGGTTGTGGCTCTACTACACTTCGCCGTTGGGTAAAGAAAGCGGTATTATCCACTCCTTATCGCAGAGGTTCATGTACTTATTTTAGCAAGCAGGAACTGGATAATAATCCTGCAGTCCAACGGTATATAAGCAATAACCAACTCAAGGAGGTTATACCATGACGAAAGTATATGCCAATACCAGTGGCGAACGCCGCCAGGAACTGGGGAAGCAACTCGAAGCCATTGCCGACCGTATTTGCGACTTTCAGGAACGTTTGGAGGCAGGCATCAATACACTGTCGGCTTCGAAATATTGCCAGCTTTTGGCTGAATACTATTCAGAATGTAAACGCTACAACCTGATAGACCGGGAACTGGAGATATTGGAAGAACCGAAGAAGGCGAAAAAGTACAAGGAGATGCAGCAGCGCCAGAACAGGGAAAACAGAGAGAAGATTAATTATTAACCAATAAATTAAAAGGAATTATGGCAAGAACCAAGAAAACAGTAGTCAGCGGCATCAACCGCGAACAGGCAGAACAGGCATTCGCAGACTTTGCGGCGGCCGATGCTAAAGTACAGAACCTCACGTCCAAGATGGACATCGAGATGACCCGCATCCGTGAAGAGTATGCCGACCAGTTGGCGGAACAGAACGCCCGGAAAGAGGCGGCCTTCGAGATTGTGCAGGCGTATGCGGTGGAGAACAAGGACGAGCTATTCTCCAAGAAAAAAAGCGTGGAGAGCGCCCACGGCGTGTTCGGTTTCCGCACCGGCACACCGAAGCTGAAGAACCTGAAGGGCTTCACCTGGGCGGCGGTGACGAACCTCTGTAAAGAACTTCTCCCTTCGTACATCCGTACGACGGAAGAACTGGACAAGCAGGGACTGCTGGCCGATCGTGACAATGAAGACGTTGCAGGCATGTTCCCGAAGATCGGCGTGCAAGTGGTGCAGGAAGAGTCCTTCTTCGTGGAACCTAAAAAGGAAAGCGATGCAGTTGTGCAGTGACATGAAAGAGATACACCGCTGGTATCAATACCGCCCGCGCGGGCGATGCTGGGCGGTGTATCTCGAAATCACCTACCGCCAGGGAGACAGTTTTCCCCCGAAGATATCGACACACGGGACAAAGGTCGGAGACTATCTGACCAAGGAAGAGGCGCGGCGGGAGACGTACAGGCTGAATGGTTGGACCTATAAAGAAAGGAAGGTATGAGCGAGAAATGGAACGGGGTGCTGATTTCAGCACCCATCTTCGGAGCCGGGCGGGAGAAACCCCAGGAATTTCCTGGTTATAGTTGCGGCTATTGCCAAGGGAACGGGTATGTGCTCGACCCGGACATCATCACCGAGCGGGTAAAGAAACCGTGTCCCTCGTGTGGCGGAACGGGACAGGTGAAGGCGGTGGTGAATGTGGAATGGGTGCCTGACGGCGAAGTGAAACCTTATTTCAAAGAATGACAGTATGCAGCGCATCCCAGTGAAATACATCGTCCAGATAGACAACTTCCATGTGGCAGACTTCATCTTCTACTGGAACTATTACGAACAGCCGTGCTCCCTGCTCCTGCAGAAACCCAAGACGGAAGGCCTGACTGCCATCCGTCTGGTAGTGGACAGCGACGAAGCGGCCAGCTTCCTGCTCAGGGCAAAGGAGAAGACAGGGTGCAGGCTGTATCAGGTGGATTAATTAACCTTTAAAAATGAAAAGCCAAAACAACATTAGCAGTTTTATCTCCGGTCCTTGAGGCCAAGCCAAGAAAGGACTACATCAATCACTTCCGGCAGGCGAAACCGATGGAAGGTGAATACTTCACCACCTTCGCCAGGGAAGTACTTGAAAAGAGAAGCAGACGCAAGTCTGAACACTATGCAGCGGTCTATGACGCAATTATAAAGCATATAGATGCTTTTTCCGAAGAATTTGACTGCGATATATTCACCAATTCCGTTACGGGTGAATTCCTGGATGATTTCATCATTTATCTGGAAGACCAGGGACTCAGGCATAACACAATAGTAGGATATATCCAGAAGATTCAGACGCTTGTCCGTCGGGCATCACAATACAACTATGCAGTAGATAACACCTATGATGAGATTGATTTGAAGTGCGAGCCTACCAATGCCGTGTTTCTGTCAATGAATGAAATCGCAAGGATATACTACTACAAGTTTGAGAAGCAGGATAAGCGGAAAGCGAAGGAAAGGATTAGGGATTTGTTTGTGCTTGGCTGTCTTACCGCTTTGCGTTACTCTGATTACTCCACCTTAACGAAAGACAATTTCCAGGGTGACTATTTAGTGAAGCGGACAAAGAAGACGAATGTAGATGTCAAGATACCGATGCACGACTACGTGAAAGAAATCTATGCTAAGTATGGCGGTGTTATTCCTTGCAAACTTTGCATTCAGTATGTCAACAAATACTTGAAGGTGATAATGAAAGAGATCGGCTTGAATGACCTTGTTACTTATTCATTTACCAAAGGCGGTAAACTGATAACGGTTACCCGTCAGAAGTGGGAATTAATCAGTAGTCATACTGCAAGAAGGTCGGCAGCCACCAACATGTATCTAACCGGCAGAATGACGACACTGGAAATCATGCGGCTGACCGGGCATCGTACTGAACAAAACTTCTTCCGATACATCCGTCTGACAAATGACGACACGGCAAGAAGTATCTCAGGAGATATGTTTTTTAGGAAGTAATAAACCGAGCCTCCCCTTCGGATTTGGGGAGGCTCATAACACTTCTATGTGACGATTCTTACAAAGCGAACGGACTTCTTCAATAGTATCTTTGGAAATGTCACCTACGGGCCAATATGTAATGCAACATTTGACAACATTCGTTTCGTGGCTTATAAAGAATCAATTGCTTTTGGGTTCACCCTTACCGGAAGCGACGATCTTGAACCCGGTGCGGCTTCTAATATGGAAAGAATTCAAATGATGAAAGACCTTCACGATCTTGGCTTCAAAACTTGGGCGAGCATTGAACCCGTGATTGATATTCCCCAAAGTCTTGCAATGATGAATTTGACGAATGGTATATGCGACTTATATAAAGTTGGCCTATTGTCCGGCAAACGTTATCCTAAACAAGACCTTGAATGTTTCGTCGAAATGACAACACTAATGTTTCCGTTTAGCCGATTTTACTTCAAAGACACATTGTTGAAACAGGCCGGGATCAACCGGGAAGATTTACCCGGCAATTGTGTTTCTTCTAACTACAATCTTTTCAAAATTTAAAAGCAAAATAAAATGTCAAAAATTGGGCTGATCGACGTTGACGGACATAACTTTCCCAATCTTGCATTGATGAAACTATCTTCATGGCATAAAAGGGAAGGTGATTCGGTTGAATGGTATTCCGGGATTGAACACTATGATCGTGTTTACATGAGTAAAGTTTTTGCTTTCACGCCCGACGATCTACGTGTCATTCAAGCGGATGAAGTTGTTAAAGGTGGGTCCGGTTACAAAATGTATGATCAGACTTTGCCAAATGAAGTTGAGCACATTTGCCCGGATTATTCACTTTATCCAATGTATAATGATGCCTACGGGTTCTTAACAAGGGGATGCGTCAATCAATGTAGTTTTTGTATTGTGCCCCGAAAGGAAGGTTTTATTCGGAAACATGCCGACATTACCGAGTTTTTAAGCGGGCGCCAATCGGCTACACTAATGGATAACAATGTAATTGCGTCGGATTGGGGATTGAATCAAATCGAAAAGATCATTTCTTTAAATGTGAAAGTTGATTTTAACCAAGGTCTTGATTGCCGTATTATTGCAAAAGATAAGAATATCGCTCACCTACTTTCGCATGTCAAATGGAAACGATTTTTGCGAATGGCTTATGATAATTCAGCAATAACCGATGAAGTCACAACCGCAATCGCATATTTGAAAGAAGCCGGAATCCCAAGTTATAAACTTTTCTTTTATATGCTTGTAAAAGACGGACAAATCGAAGATGCTGAAAAACGGGCTTTATACCTTGATTCATTGGGTTGTATTCCTTTTGCGATGCCTTACAGAAACTTAGACAGTAACCAACCGCCAACTAACGATCAAAAACATTTCGCCCGGTGGGTAAATAAAAGGCCAATTTTTAAAAGTTGTATGTTTGAAAATTTTAAAGATTAACATTATGACAGCAGAAGATTTAATCAAAAACAATTCACTTACTGATATAGAAGTAACAGGAAATCAAACCGTTGTATTTTCTGAAATAGCACTAACGGCCGTAAATATGGCACGTGAAGAAGTGAAATGTACATGGGAAAAAGCTACGGCGGCATTTGTCAAAGATGCGGAAGAAAAGAAGATACAAAAAGCTATTAAAGCCCATATAGAAACATGTCCTTGTATTTGCATGGTTAAAGAGACAGGGAAAGACGGAAGATGTCTAAAATGTTGGCATACAACAACGTTTATTGACGAACTGAATAAATAACATTCAACATAAATTAGTAATGAACTATAAATTAGAAAGCTGGCCGACGTTTAAAAAACGTGAGATTCCTAAACTATACTCTGTTAATGACGGGGTGAAAGGATGGGCTAAAGAAATCATACAGCCTACCATGCGAAAATTAGGATGGTGCTATACTTATGTCGCTGACTATGGAATAATCAAACCCAAAGAATGGGCAAAAAAAGAAGTTGCAGATTTATTACAACTTAAAGACGTAGATAAATCTCACTTTGTCTATTCATTTAGTAAAGGGAAAAATGGCTATATGGATGTAGTTCAGGTATTTTATAAACCTATTAAATAACTCAAACAAAAGAAGAAATGAAAGCAATAACAATAAAGCAACCGTGGGCTTCTTTGATAGTCCACGGTATCAAGGATATTGAGAACCGGAGTTGGCGAACAAATTTCCGTGGACGTGTCCTTATTCATACTTCCGGTTCCCATGGTAGAAAGTTTAGCGTTGACCTGACTGATGCGCAGACAAAGGCAGCATTTGCTACAATAGCTAAAGAAACCATGTTTGGGAATATGCCTTTCGGGTCTATCATCGGTAGTGTGGAGATTGTAGACTGTGTGCAGAACCATACATCTGTTTGGGCGGATAAAGGTGTGTATAATTGGGTATTGGCTAATCCTATATTATTCCCTAAACCAATACCGGCTAAAGGTAAGCTATCTCTTTGGGAATATGATAGGATTTTGGAATCTGTGTCAGATGGCGACCACAAGATTTGTATGTGTCGTATATGTGTTGATGAAAAAGTTCAAGTGATGAGTATGGGGACGTATTTCGTATGTAAATATTGCGGTGGACGTTGGTACAAGTAAATTTAAAATAAAGATAAATAAGAATAAAAAAGAGAGCCGCTGCACAATTGCAGCTCTCTTTTTATCGTCTTCCCGGCATCAGGAAAACGATTTCATTCCCCCGGCTCCCCCAGGCAATCAATCACCGCCTCATGTTGCAGCGGTGTCAACGCCCTTTGCCGTGGCTTATAATAAAGTTCTTCCAGCCGTCTGGTCAGTTCCGTATTCAGCGCAATCCAACGGTGCAACTGGCTCACCGCGCTTCGCGGTGTACTGTCCGGAAAGTATTGCTGTGCCAGGTCGCTCAGGTAGATGCTGCCTGCGTGTTTCTTCTCTTCATTCATTGTGCGTTTTCCTTTCTTCTTTTAATGGTCAAAAAATTACCCGGTAGTAATTTTATAACTACTACCGGGTGGTTCATTCACTACTACTGGGTAGATGGCTGACTACCTATAGGTAGTTTTTAGCCCAGCGGGTCTTCTTCCAGACCTCCCTCTCCGCTGCCCGAACCACCATTGTCGTCCGGATCGGCAGGCAACGGCGCTTCGCCTTTCTTGGCGACGCGTTTAAACGTCAGCCCGCCATCGCCCGCACGGGTGGCCGCCTTGATGGGCTTGCCCGGTCGGAACTGGATGGTGGCACCGGTGATATTGGAGGCGGTAAAGCCTTTCACCGTTTCGGCTCCTTCGCTACATAGCTGTATCTGGAAACTGCCGAAAGTTTCCAGACGGACAATCTTGCCCGCCGCCAGATTTTTGTTCACCTGTTTAATCAGGGCGCGGATGGCATTCAGCACATCGCCGTCCGTCAATGAAGTGGCATAGGAGATTTCTTCCGCCATTTCGTCCATGGTGACTTCGCCACTGGCTTGCGCCTTGGCATAATACTTTTTAGGGGCGGCATCGTCGCCCGGTTTGCTGCTCATAAGAGCCAGGGAATAGTTTACACTCATTAAATTGAAAATTGAGAATTAAAAATTGAGAAATGGGCTGTGCTGTACTTGTCGCGGCTTGATTCCCGTTAACTGCGTCGTTTCGCGAAAAAGACGGGGCAAAGGTGGTGTAAACTCATTATCCGCTGTGGTAGTACACGCTTTTTGATGCTATTTGTTGCATTAATATGTTATTACGATTACTTTTGTATAGGGTAATCAATCAGTTTTCGGGGTATGAAGAAGAATCGGAGAAAAATAATAGGGTGCAGTTACGTTTTCCGGGTAGAAGATATCGTGCGCATTTACGATGAACATGCGCGCAGCGGTCTCAGTAACCGCGAGATTCTACGCCGCTACATCTGGCCGAAATACCACATCTGCGAAAAGACTTTCTACAATATCATCAACGCCAGTGCCGACCCGCGCATCATCCGCAAGCAGGAAGAGATGCGGGCGCAACTCACACTTTTTTGACGTTATCCATTACCATACATGTATAGTCGCTGATATCTTCTACAAGCTCTTCATGGTTGTGGTTGGTGCTGTTGCCTGTGCGGCGGAACATGTTGAATTCCGTCCGTCCGTCACTACCCATGATATTGAAGAGATGGTGGTCTATGCGGTCCAGCAGGTCGAAGCGGTCGAGGCTTTGCTGTTGGAATTGGCTACCGTCGCGGGTGCTTCCGTCCCAGTGAGTGATGATGTGCAGGCGGATGGTGGCATCGGTGCGCTGTGCACCGGCACCCAGCGTGTTCCACTTTATGGGCATGAATTCAATGAACACGGCAGGCGTGTCGAACACTTCTTCTTGTTCGATGAATTCCACTTGTTCGTTCCAGAGGTCGAACGTTTTGATGACGGGTTCTCCCGCTTTGTCTGTGAGTTGTTTCAGCCGGTCAATGAGGCTGAGATAAAGAAAACGTCTCATGTTATGCAGATTAAGAATTAATGATTAAAAGACTGTCTGGCGATTGGCATCCGCTATTTCATGGATGATGCGTTCTACTTCGGGATGCATGCCGATGAACTGGCGCTTAGGGATGACAATTTTGCTGCCTACCTTTTTCAGTGCCATGATTTTGCAGAATTTGGCTTCTTCGGTCAGTTCCCGGTTCTTCCGGTTATCGCGTAATTCTCCATTCTTTTTGCGTTGCAGCTTATCAGTGAACTTCGGTTTGTCCGGGCGGCTACGCTTGCTGCCCATGATGAGCATGTAGCGGTACCAGAAGTATTTCTTCATCTTCCGGGTGACGGTAATGGTACCGCCTTCATTATGTATGGCGGCATAAGGCACGCTGCTGGTGAAGACGACGCTGGCGTGGTCGGTGACGGACACCCCGTCTTTGATGCTGCGACGCAAGGTTCCTTCCCGGGCCAGCAGGCCACGGCTTTCATCGTCGTTGAACTTCCGGCGCGCCCAGCCCGGGGCATCGTTGAAGAATGCTTCCCGCTCGAAGTTCCGGTCGAACTCATCGCCCAGCTCCACGCTGATATCCTTCAGCGTGAGCCTGATGAAACGCTTCACCTTTTGTTCCAGTTCCCTGGTTATATTTGATTTTTGGGCCATAATGCTTGTTAATTAAAGAATTAAACGTATCTTTGTGTCATGAAGGGAGTAATTTAGAAATGTGGCCTCGGATTGCAGTTCCGAGGATGCTATTTCCAAATTACTCTCTTTTGTTTTTCAGGTACTTCAGGATGTCTTCACTATCCGAAATGCTGTGCAATTTGACTGAACCGTCAATCAACTCCCTTACGATAATCCAGCTCTTTTCTTCGTGCAGCGTTGTTTCAAACAGATGCATTGTGATGTCCGGGTCATGTTTGTCCGGTCCTGAACCCAAGTAAGGTGCTTTGGCTATAACCTTTTCTATGTCCAGCAGCATCCTGTTCTTTTCGGAAAACCATTTGTGAGGCTGGTTGAGCCATTCTTTTATGTTGGTACCGCTGATGCTGATATCTTTGCCAAACTGTTCATTCTTCAGCGTACGTTCTTTCAGGAACTGTGCCTTTTCTTTAATCTCCGCCCTTTGTCTTTTCAGCTCCTCCTTCCGCTTCTTCATCTCCCTGATTACCTTACAGGCGGCACATAGCTCGTTATTCGGTTGCTTCACCAGCTTCATCGGCTGCAATTCGCAGTTATTGCACTTACTGATGGTATAGGTATTGTATGCTGGGAAGCAAGCCATCTGTTTGCCGGGATTGAAACGCATCATTTCCTGATGCTTTCCCGCCGTTGCCTGGCTTCCTGCCAGCATAGCCTGCGCTTCGTTGCTTTCGGGATATTTGCCACGACGAACACGAGCTACGGTACAGCGACAGTTCCAGCCGTTAGGTGGGAAATAACTGTCCCAAAACTTGGAAGTGATGGGTAGCGTGATGTTGTGCATCAGGCGGTGGCTTTCGCGCACCCTTTTGTCGCCCACGGTTCGGTATTGCAGCAGATAGCGGTCACGGTCTTCATCCTCCCACCACCCCTGCCACCTGGCGGCCATATCGGCTGATGACATGGCAAAGTTATATTCTGCCTTCAAATACCACTTGTTATAGTTTTCGTTTACCTTTTGAACGTCATTTAAAAAGCTTTCAAAAGGTTTCCGATTGCCATCCTTATCCAGCAGCGAGGGTAATGCCTCATTCAGTTCGTGGAAGGTCTTCAAGCCGGAGAAAACGTAATTCGATTCCTTCAGACGTTGCACGCTGATGTCGTCCAGCGGACGTTGGCGGATGGAATAGTCTACTGCGTCATCCAGCACCGCAGCGTGTGTACGGACGAATTGTTGTACTTCTTCATCCTTCAGCATCTCCGGGGTGAATTCCGGCTGGCGGTGCAGCCATCTCATAAGCAGGACAAAAGCAGCTTCCACGTTGGCAGTGTCCACGTCCGATTCTTCACCCGCTTCTATTTTGTCCAGTTGCATTTCGCTTCCGAAATAAGACAGGCATGCCCGTTTGTGCAGCCCTTCATAGTCCGAAGGGCTTAGTCGAAAAAAGGTTTAACGAGTTTCTGTTTTCCGTTCTTGTCCTTCTTGCTATTCTTGTCTTCATCATCATCGCTGACCGGAACCACAACAGGCGCCGCCTCTCTCTTCCCAATGATAGGCACATTGTATTTGTCAATGAAATACTGCGGGTCCACCTCATAGTTCTCCAACAAAAGGCGCTCGTATGCTACCTGCTGTTCCGGTGTGAAGTCTATCCCTTCGTACCAGTCGAAGCGGTATCCCTGCAACGGGAAACCGTGCTTTATCATTTTCGGAATGAGTTGGAAGTTAATAATGTCACGCAGATTATCGGCATCCTTGCTGATCAGGTTCTTCAGTACTTCCAGGTGCACCTCGCTTTGCGAAAGCGATGATCCGTTCTCCGTGGTCATGGTCTCGGTGAGTACACCTTTGGAAAGCTCGGAATTGGCACGGTCTATACGTTTGTCGAATACGTTGTAGGCATCGCCACGGGTGGATTCTTTGATTTCTATATCCGTTCCTTCGGGGAAGAGTGCCCAGCCTGCCGCACCCATGCTGCCCAACATCTTTTCAATACGGCTCTGTTCCTTGGCATCGCGGCTGGTGGTTTTCCCCACACGGAAGGGGATGCCGAAAATCTCGGAGAACATATCCCAGAAGCTACAGACATTCTTCTTCGGTATGGTATGCTGGGCGCACTTCAGATACAGGCCCAAGCCATTGGGTTCACCTACTTCTATGACCCAGTCCGCCATTGGCGAATTGCGGTAGTCGTAACCGTTCTGCCACCTTTCCTGCTGGTTCACCACCAGCACGCCGTATTCGGGGATGACATGGCGGCGGGGAACCAACTTCACATTGCTGAACGCGGGTACGCCGTCCACTACGATGATATCGCCCAATTGGATAAGCGAGTGCCCCCAATAGATGCTGTCCAGAGCGAAATCCATGAAGGCCTTGAACCAGGGCGACTCGAAGACGGCCGTCAGGTCAGGATTCTCGTCGCCTTTCCTGTCCACGATGCGGAAACTTTTGTTCAACACGTAGCCTTTGCGCTGCCCCACGCAGCCGGTGAGGTGCATGTCCACTTCCACGTCGCCATATACGTCGTATAACGGCACACGGTTGGGATAATCCACGTTGATGGCATATTGCCAGGCGTTGCGCCAGGTGCGCAGGTCTTTCTTGGTCAGCGCTTCGGTCTGCAGTTGCAGGTTGACGGAAAGCTGTGTCACCCGTTTCAGTTCAGCCGGGTTGTCCAGATTCACACGTCCCACTTTTACGGGTTTTTGTTTTTTATTCTTAGTCGACATAATGTTACCAGATATAATCGTTTTTAGGTGCCGATCCGTAGCGGACCGGATTATGATAGTCCTCTTCTCCGGCAGGTCCGGTAATGGTGGGGATATCGGGAGTGATACGGCCTGCCTGTATTTCTTTCAGATAGTCCAACGCATCTTTGTAGCGTTTCTCCCGTACCTCATTCCCCATCTTTGCGGGCAGCGAACAGACCATGTGATAGAGCGCGATATCGGTGGTGCACCCCACCAGCTCCGCATCCCTTT
>ERZ779907.136-NODE-136-length-18295-cov-1.93427_pt1 | contig 18295 bp, 13 predicted proteins | sample MGYA00511244_ERZ779907 | MGnify/ENA primary metagenome ERZ779907 (study PRJEB29588, sample SAMEA2150909) | human gut metagenome | biome: human gut; feature: human-associated habitat; material: faeces | place: Denmark | collected 2008/2010 ... | reverse complement strand
TGCAAAGTACAAATAACATTACTATTATACCATCCAGCACCAAGTTCAGCCGCCCCCGGAACTTCAGCACCAATTGCAGAAAGATTTTTAGTATTATAAGTCAATTCATACGAAGCTTGCTTCCAACGACGGGGAGACTCACCTTCCGGACAGTAAGTAAAACCTGCAGGAGTAGTTCTGTAGTAATAAGGCTTATTCCAATTCATAAATATATTAGTATCATAATCATAACGGCGCATATCATTCCAGTTCTCATTAGAGAATGGCATTGCAAGCATCTTTTGAGTTATAATTTTTCCAAGAGTAAGGTTGTCAGCATTTCCCAAGCCATTGTTTAAGAAATTGTCAATTTCCGTTTGTTCAATATGAGTAAACGATGGACAGGAATTCAAATTTGTATCTTCAGAAGTCCACACTGCAATTTGATCGTTAACAGCATCAATACTAGCTTTAACACCATCCTTATATGCAGTGAATGCGCCTGACTTTTCTCCTTGCCGGAAAAGCACCTCTGCTTTTATAAAACAAGCCTCAGCATAGGAAGCCATATAAGTAGGACTTGTGGCACGGGCATAAAATACACCACTGAGCGCTGAGCTATCATAACTCTTATTACGGCGATAGAGGATATCGACTCCTCCTGAATAGCCAGTACCACCACAAGTTGTCCACACATAGATTGTATCGCCTTGACGGGATGGACTATCGCAATACCAACTCTGAGTAGAAGTGTTGAATGACAATGCATAGGGACCTGATTGACTAAGGATATCAGTTTGCATATCAACGCCCATTGAGCGACGCCATTTACCATCTTCCGACCATTTGATATCAACAGGAGTAGTAGAGCTCTTTACTGAACGGGTCCAGGGGATAAATTTATCGGCACGAGGGTCTTCCATCCCCTTGCCATCAAAATTAGTCAGGTTATCATAGTAACTCTTAGTAATATAGATATTACTGTTCATACCAATACAAGAGTAAAGAGCGGAATAATCCACCGGCTCATTCCAGCCCAGCACATCATGAGAAGGTGTATTAGTATCAGTATGCCTGATAAGAGTATTGTCAGCATTACTTTGCTGAGCCTTAGCCAGACAGTTAAGTATCTCCTGGGCATCATACTTACCTTCTTTATAGCTACCAGACTCTTTCTTAATCAAATGATTCAACCATCTGGCCTTGAGAAGATAGCACATTTTAAGCCACTTATCTGCATCACCACCATTCCAGCTATCACCTTCAGCCAGCGTTTTAGGAGTGACACCATTGATAGCCTCTTGCTGCCTGGAGAACAGTTGTATTGCTTCATCAATGTCAGCTATACAGCCAAGGAATATAGTCTTACCATTATCATAAGCCGGAGAAGGTTTTTCGCCAAATGCTTCGTTATAAGGCACTTCACCAAATATATCTGTAAGCATCATAAAACCATAAGCCCGGAAGAATTTGGCAGCACCGGCATAATGATAAGCACCTGCCTCCATTGCCTGATTATACAAGTCATTACAATTCACACCTACTTGAGTAAAAAACCACTGTTGTGCATTACTCGCACGAGTAGAAGAATCAAGTTGCCATTTAGCAGCCCCGCCTTCACGGGCATTGTTACGATAGAAATGACCACAATAAAAGCTCGTGTTAGAAGCAACAATATGATAGATGTGACTCATATAAAATTGCATCCAAGGCACACGCTGATGGAATTCAGCATCAGTAGATATAGGAGTATTCGGATTGGTGTTTACATCAAGCCAATCATTACACGCAGAAAGCGAAACGCAAGCTGCCACCCCAAGGATTATTTTCTTATATAGTTTCATATTATATTCATTTTTCTGCAGTTAGACAATATTTAGAAAGTCAAATTAACACCAAATGCAAAACTTGCTGTCGAAGGAACACCGCAATAGTCGATACCTACCGAAGATGAACCAACTGCACCTGATCCGGCTGCTGCAACTTCCGGATCGCCATTATAGTTGGTGAAGAGAAGGAGGTTATTGGCAGAAGCTGTAATTGAAGCACGTTTGATAACCTTTGTCTTGGCAAGTAACGTTTTTGGCAAAGTGTATGAAAGTGATAAAGTACGAAGACGAACTGCATTGACTTTTGTCATGAAGTTTGCAGTCTCATAGGGATAAATATCCTGATAGTAATTAGCAATAATTGTTCTGCCACTCGTTTCTTTACCATTGTAAGTATAAGTCTTATTGGCTTCAAAAGTGTTAGTTACAAAATTTCCTTCTGTGTTTACACCTGATACTTCAATCTTTTCACGTTTAGCAGAAAGCTCACTCACACCAGCCAATGTCATTGCATATTCCGTACCATTATATACATGCCCGCCTACGCGGAATTCCCACAGCATATTAAGTGACAACCCTTTGTATGAGATTGTATTATTCCATCCGCCGGAGAATTTTGGCTCACGATTACCTATTTCGCGATTAGCACTATTTGAGCTTGTATTATCTTTCGTAGGAAGCCCATTTTTGTCAAGCATCACACGACCTTGCTCATCACGTTTCCATTGGCTACCCGAAATTGCCATAAAATTACCATCGGGGAAGGATGCCGCTTTAGCATTGCCAACCTGTACATCAGTTACATAAAGTATTTCTACACCTTCAAGCAGATTCTTAACTGTACCACGGTTACCACTTATATTAAAAGTAGATTCCCAGCTCCAGTCTTTAGTTTGAATTGGAGTGCCACCAATACTGAGCTCCATACCTTTATTATATACATCACCGGCATTCACTGAACGAAGGATATAACCTGTTGCATTGGACAAACGAGGCGACATAATCTGGTCGTAAGAATTATTGGTATAGTATGCATAATCCACCTTCAACCGATTATTGAAAAAACGTAATTCAACACCGATTTCCACAGATTCTGTAATTTCAGGTTTCAATGCAGCATTACCGGCAGTCCAGTAGTTACTTACACCGGTAAGACCGCCAAGGAATGACTGGCTTGGCCACAATGCAGTATCTAACGAATATGGACTTGTATCTTTACCTACACGCGCCCAACTCGCACGAACCTTACCAAATGACAACCAATCGGATTTCGGGAGGAATTCCGTAAACACAACACTCCCACTAACAGATGGATAAAAATAAGAACGATTTTCAACAGGGAGTGTCGAAGACCAGTCATTTCGTCCCGATACGGTTAGGAATACTGTATTCTTCCAGTCAGCACGAAATTCACCAAACACACCTACAAGGCGTTTTTGACTGCGAGCACTCGAAAAATCACGATTATCATTTGTCGCATTGTCAAATGCATAAAAATCGGGAATCTCAAAATTCCAAGCCATTCGGTAATTAGACCAGGAACGAGTGTCGTCAGTAGAAGTACCAAGCATCAAATTAAAATTAAAGTCCCCAAACTGCTTGGCAAAGTTTGTCATCAAATTAGTAGAAAGATATTTGTAACGATAAGAATTTTCACTATACATACCCTTCTGCCAAGCCAGCTTGTAAACACCACCAGCAGAGAGTGTTTTTGAGTCATCAGTAGTATAAGAGTCAATGCCCATACGATAGCTGATCCACCACCAGTCAGTAATGTCAGCCTTAATATTGAAATTACCGGTGAAACGTTCAGTATTATCTTGCAACTTATTCTTGTTGAGAATCCAATATGGATTATCTCGTTCATCAACTACATCAAGACGATCGCCAAACATGCGATAACGTGTACCGTCTTCGTTCAAATAATGACTCATATCGTCGGTAGGCGACCAGCGATACAAGTTGGTCATCGTACCCGACCCACTTGATCCATAAAGACCTGCAGAAGTAAGCGTTTTATCGGTATTTGCCTGAGAATATGCTACATTTGCACCAAAGGTGAATATTTTCCACTTCTGTTCGCCATTGAAACGGAATGTTGCTTTCTCATATCCTGTATTAGGAATAATACCATCTTGATTGTAATAAGAACCTGAAAGGTAAAAGTTACTATTTTGAGAACCACCGGCTACACTTACGTTAGTATCCCAAGCACCGCCTTGCTGAAAAAAATCTCCGATATTGTCATAAGTAGGAGTTCCATCAGTTATTGCTTCACCCCATGAATTATAGCTAAAATCATTGAATGTTGTTCCAGTATATTTGCCATTTGCATCATATTGATCTTCAGCAAATCCTCTTTTATATTTATTTTGGGTTTTAGGAAGAGATTTAGCCCATTGAGTAATGTATTTAGTTGAAAAGTTTACCTCCACAGCACCTTCTTTTCCTTTCTTAGTTGTAATAATAACGACACCAGCAGCAGCCCGAGAACCATAAAGTGCAGCTGCAGCAGGTCCCTTGAGCACCGACATATTCTCTATATCTTCAGGATTGATGTCCATCACACGGTTTGATTGGGTAGAAGCAGTTGATGTACTACCGTCGAAAGCAGAATTACCTACTACAGTAGTAGAGTTGTCATAAATTACACCATCAACAACAAACACCGGTTGATTATCGCGTTCAAGTGAAGTACCACCACGTAGAATTATTTGAGACCCCGCACCGGCAGCTCCACCACCCTGTGTAATATTAACCCCTGCTATCTTACCAGCCAGCGAATTGATTGGGTTCACGCTTTTATTTTTCATAAGTTCTTCTGCACTCACGTCATCAATAGCATACCCCAATGACTTGCGATCTTTCTTAATACCCATCGCAGTTACAACAACTTCACTCAATGTCTGAGTATCATCTTTCAAAGTCACATTATATACACTTCCCGTCCCTACTTTTATTTCAGCCGAAGTATATCCCACGAATGAAATTACTAATGTGCTACCCACTTGAGCATCCACAGAGAAATTGCCATCAATATTAGTTACGGCACCTGTACCGGCATCCTTCACTAACACACTGGCACCAATGATAGGTTCGCCTGTAGTGTCTACAACCTTACCTGTAATTTTCTTTGCTTGTTGAGTACTTTGGGAACTTGGTTAATCATACAAGGTATAATAAAGCTTACGGGGTTTATTATACTCCTTTCATATTCTTGATAAAGGACTTGATATTTTACTATTTATAAAACGACTTGATATTTACTTAATAATGTGTGACAAACAATCAGTATCACGTAGAAATTTCATATTAGTTATTGTAGGACATTAAGTTAATAAGTTAGCAGTTTGCTTATATATTTATTAATATTCTATTATAAACATTTGGCTTAATTAGTAAAATAAACTGGTTATATTTTCAGATTTCAATATTAATTTTCTACCATTTTCAATATTATATTTTGAAATTATATATAGAAAATACCAATAAACCTATATATAGTATCAAAATTATAATATCATATAGAAAGTAAAATTCTTATTTTTCATCTATTATGTATGATAAATCTTTGTATTGCTGTGCGTTTTAATCAGTATTCCCCTATGAATATAAATATAAAATTCCGTGAAATAACATTTATATTACTAAAATAGAAAAGCTATTCTTTGCTAAAGCATAAAAACAAATATATTAGTATTCATTTACATATTTTTAATACAACCTGTGTGCGGAATATTAAAATTATTCATAAATTTGCAAGCAAATCCAAATCATAAAGCTTATGAAAAACAATTATTGCTTATCTTTTATGTTGCTTGCATTGTTTGGGATGTCTTCTCTTTATTCAGCTAAAGCAGCCGATAGAGAGAGTGTACCAAGTTCCCAAAGTACTTAACCAACAAATTACAAAAACAATTTTACTTCCCTATCGGCTGAATCTTCCTTCTCACATCCTTAGAAATCTCCAGAAACATATAGTTCAATTTGCCGGAATGAATACCTTCTTTATTCTGCTTATACTTATTATTAGCATATTGCTTAGACTTATCAAATGTGAGACGTGACATCTGATTCTGTGACTTGCCTACCATTGTTGAGTCCAGTTTTTCATCCGGGAAGAAATCATCCAGATCCACATCACCAATCATAGTAGTTTCCAGAAAATTCATATTCTTACGACCCGAATCGGTATAATACCCCACAAACATATGCCCCGGTGTACGCACCAGTATCGGTTCGATATTAATGGCACGAAGCAAGGAAGCAAACAATACGCTTCCGTCCACACAGTTTATTTGCGAAGATTCCAATGCATCATCAAACGTGCGGACACGCTGCGAAAAGACTACATTGCTGGACAAACTGGTATTGGAAACGGAACTGTAACGGAAGTTACGCTTTTGAAGAATATTCCATAAAGCATATACCTGCTTGTCCACACCTTCGGCATTGCCACCCTGATAACCCAAGAAGCGATTGACAATACGCGTATTGAGTGCCTCACGCAATAGTTTGTCAATCATCGGATTTTCCTCATTAACGTACGCTGCAAAGAAAATTCCCGTATCATGAAACTTTGTCCCGTTCGTGACATAGCCCAACAAACACTCATTGATGCTGCGGACAGAAAATGTACGCACCCTTTGCCCCAAATCCTTATCATTCATTTCTGCCTTGATGGCTACGCTGACCGGTTCTGCCTGATTATTATTCTTCAATGCCTCATAATTCCATATAATATCGGGGTATATCGTATATTCCGTCCGCGGTTTTGCCAGCACGAACTCAGATACGGAACGGGAAAAGAACGGAGTCTCGGCAACTTCAATGCGCACCCTGCTATACGCCTTTCCCGAACGAATCCGGATAGAAATACAAGATTTAGAGTTACCCACATACAAAGAATCAGCCGGAACAATGACTTGTGCATCCGTTGTCGCCACAGAAAGGATACTGGAAGGAAAGATATTGCCTCCCAACTCATCCGTTATCTCAAAACCGGAACGAAACGGAGCCGTATTCAGCCAAAAGGAACCTGCCACAACAATCACCAACAAAGCTATCAGAACGGGTAAACGCCATTTATATCGCCGAAAATTTATATTAGTCAATTCTTTCATACCAATGTTATTTATATTAAGACAAAGGTAAGTATAAAAACTGAAAAACTGGAATGTAAAAGTGATAGTTTACAGTTCTTCACCGTACCCAAACCGTATCAAAGCCTTACTAACTCCGTGTTAACTCCGTATCATCTCCGTACTATCTCCGTACCATCTCCGTACCTATACGCTTGGACCTGATACGGACCTGATACGGAGATAGTACGGAGATGATACGGAGGTAGTAAGGAGTTAATACGGACCGGATTACCTTTTATATATATAAAAATGTAACCAAATTGTAACACGTGTTTCACTTTCCCGTAACAAAATCACCCCATCTTTGTTGGCGAAAAGAAATAAAGTATAACTTTGTGGTAGGAGAATTTGTTTTGAATACCTCATTTTAAATGAAAGAGCAATGAACGATTACCGTATTTTAGTTGTAGACGATGAGGAGGACCTTTGCGAAATCCTGAAATTCAACCTTGAGAATGAAGGGTATGAGGTGGATACGGCTAACTCCGCCGAAGAAGCACTGAAAATGAATATCAGTAGTTATAATCTGCTGCTACTGGACGTGATGATGGGAGAAATATCCGGATTCAAGATGGCCAGTTTACTGAAGAAGGACAAGAAAACCGCCCAAATCCCTATTATTTTCATCACAGCCAAAGATACGGAGAATGATACCGTAACGGGATTCAATCTGGGAGCGGACGATTATATTTCCAAACCCTTCTCACTGCGCGAAGTGATTGCCCGCGTCAAAGCCGTATTGCGCCGCACGCAACAGGTGGAAACGGAACGGGAACCGGAACAAATCACCTACCAATCACTGACGATTGATATTACCAAAAAGAAAGTAAGCATTGACGGTGAAGAAGCTCCGCTCACGAAAAAGGAATTTGAAATACTGCTCCTACTCCTCCAGAACAAGGGACGCGTATTCTCACGAGAGGATATACTGGCACGCATCTGGAGTGATGAAGTCTATGTGTTGGACCGCACGATTGATGTCAACATCACCCGCCTGCGCAAGAAAATAGGTATTTATGGTAAATGCATCGTAACCCGACTAGGATATGGATACTGCTTCGAAATTGAATAACGCCCCACATTTCCTGTCGTTCAGTCAGAAATTGTTTCTTTCGGTTATTTCGCTGTTTCTGGCATTTGCCGGCTGTTTTCTGGCCTACCAATATCAACGCGAAAAAGAATATAAAGTAGACTTGCTGGATATACAGTTACAGGATTATAACGAACGGTTACACCAGGAACTTTCTCACACCCCGGACAGTTTATGGGGCAAAGTACTTGAGCAATATCTGCAAAAATACATCACCCAAGATTTGCGTGTCACCGTAGTAAATGCACACGGAGATGTCTTATTCGATAGTTATGAAAGCCAGAAACTGGGCAACCACCTTGGCCGTCCGGAAGTACAAAAGGCGCTGACAGAAGGAAAAGGATATGACGTGCGCCGCACCTCGGAAACTACAGGAGTACCCTACTTCTATTCCGCCACACTTTATAAAGATTACATCATACGTTCTGCCCTACCCTATGACCTCAACCTAATAAAACACCTGGCAGCCGACCAGCATTACATCTGGTTCACCGTCATCGTGTCCCTGTTACTAATATTCATTTTCTACAAGTTCACTTCCAAGTTGGGAACCGCTGTCACCCAATTACGCGAATTCGCCAAACGTGCTGACAAGAACGAGCCCGTAGAGACGGATATGCACTCCGCCTTTCCCCACAATGAACTGGGAGAAATATCCCAGCACATCATCCAGATATATAAGCGCCTGCGTGAAACTAAGGAAGCGCTATATATTGAACGTGAAAAGCTGATTACACACCTGCAAACCTCCCACGAAGGACTGGGTGTATTCAATAAGGATAAAAAGGAGATACTGGTCAACAATCTGTTCACGCAATACAGTAACCTGATTTCTGACTCCAACCTGCAAACCACCGAGGAGATATTCTCCATCAGTGAATTCCAAAAAATTACGGATTTCATCAATAAATCGCCCAAACGTCCGGGTAAAGAAGAGAAACGTATGTCCATCAACATCAACAAGAACGGACGTATGTTTATCGTAGAATGCATCATTTTCCAGGATTTAAGCTTTGAAATTTCTATCAATGACGTCACCCAAGAGGAAGAGCAAATCCGGCTGAAACGGCAGTTGACGCAGAACATAGCGCACGAACTGAAAACACCGGTCAGCAGCATACAGGGATATCTGGAAACCATTGTCAACAATGAAAGTATTTCCCGTGAAAAGATGCAGACCTTCCTGGAACGGTGCTATGCACAAAGCAACCGTCTGAGCCGACTATTGCGCGACATTTCGGTATTGACGCGCATGGACGAAGCTGCCAACATGATTGATATGGAAAAGGTGGATATCAGTATGCTGGTAGGCAGTATTGTGAACGAGGTGTCATTGGAACTGGAAGAGAAGCATATCACCGTAGTCAACTCTCTAAAACCGAAAATACAGTTGCGGGGTAACTATTCCCTGCTATATTCCATTTTCCGCAATTTGATGGACAATGCCATCGCTTATGCAGGCATGGATATACACATCAGCATCAGTTGTTTCCGTGAAGACGAACACTTCTATTACTTCAGCTTTGCCGATACCGGCGTAGGTGTTCCGCAGGAACATCTGAACCGCTTATTCGAACGCTTCTACCGCGTAGACAAAGGACGTTCGCGCAAATTGGGCGGCACAGGACTGGGATTGGCCATAGTCAAGAACTCGGTTATCATTCATGGCGGCACCATATCAGCCAAAAACAATCAGGGCGGCGGATTGGAATTTGTATTCACACTGGCAAAAGAAAAGTAATTAGCGGTTAGAGGTTAGTGATAAGTGATTAGTGAGAGGATTGAAAAATTAATCACTAATCACTAACCACTAATCACTTTTTTCCCTATCTTTGCAATGCATTGGTTTGTCCTCTTTGTTCGGAGATGACAATTAAAAGGGAATTAGGTGAAAGTCCTAAACAGTCCCGCTGCTGTAAGTTTCATGATATGTTGCAGGCAAAACAACTAATAGCCACTGGAAGCATGTTTCCGGGAAGGCGCCTGCCAACAGAAACAAGTCAGAAGACCTGCCATGCACTGTTTTTATCATTGCTTTCGAGGAAAAAGCGTTGAGTCTAATGAACCGGGCAAGTCGTCCCATCATTTTATTCATCCACCCTGTTTTCAGAGAAAGTAAAGTAACAATAAACTCTGCCAAGTTTATTTGAATGATGTCCGGCCGAAGGGATTTCGTCCGGACATTCTTTTTTCAGCCTTTTCCCAAAAACAAATTCCATAGTCCGCGTGTTATAGATACAGTAAACAATTAATACGTACAGTTATGGAAAAAGAATATGAACTTATTGACAATGAAGAACGTCATCAATATGAATTCCATGTTGAAAAATATACTCCCAAAATAGAGTATATCAAATCAAAGAATGGAGAAATCTATCTGACACATACCGAAGTACCCCCTCAGTTAGGCGGCAAAGGCATCGGTAGCCAATTAGTAGAAAAAGCATTAAAAGACATTGAAAAGCAAGGACTCCGATTGGTTCCGCTATGCCCCTTTGTGGCCGGATATATCCATAAAAATCCGGAATGGAAAAGAATTGTATTGAGAGGAGTGCACGTGGGGTAATTTGAGAATTGAAAATAAAAAAACAGAAAGTGGTAACAGTAATAATAAATGATTATGAATATAAAGAAAGAATACACGAACGGGGAGCTGACTATAATTTGGCAACCCGGACTATGCCAACATGCAGGTATCTGCACCAAGATGCTTCCGAATGTATATCATCCGAAAGAAAAACCCTGGATAACGATTGAAAATGCGACGACAGAAGAATTGATTGCGCAAATCAAGAAATGTCCGTCCGGAGCATTAAGTTACAGAATGAACAACGAAAAAGAAGAAAATAAATAAAAGTAATGAGGCTACCAGTTCAAATTGAATCCGGTAGCCTCATTTTTTTTATTATGAAAAAAGAAAGAGTTAAGTGCGTTCCAGTTGTACGGTGAAATGACGCATCAAAGGAGCTTCCCAAACGATACGAACTCCATGAGTAATACTCTCTCGGCGGTCGAACACGTTCTTCAAAGCAACAGCTATCACTGCCATGTGGTTATCCGTATATACACGGCGAGGAATGGCAAGGCGCAGCAAATCCAATCCGTTGAAACGGTTCTCACGGGTCACAGGGTCACGGTCGGCCAGAATATAACCTATTTCACATCCTCTGATACCAGCTTCAAGATACAGTTCAACAGTCAACGTCTGTGCCGGAAATTCATTCTTCGGAACATGTGTCAATACTTTCGTTGCATCGACAAAGATAGCATGTCCGCCTGCGGGACGCTGATAAGGGATACCATATTCATCCAGTTTCTTCGCCAGATATTCCACCTGGCGGATACGGGTTTCCAGATTATCAAATTCCGTGTTTTCATCCAGCCCTACAGCAAGCGCGCTCATATCACGGCCATTCATACCACCATAAGTGAGATAACCTTCATACTGCACACAAAAACCTTTGGCACCTTCATACCAATCTTCTTTCCGCGTAGCAATGAAGCCTCCCATATTGACGATACCATCTTTCTTGGCACTCATTGTCATACCGTCAGCCAGGTCGAACATTTCCTTTGCAATCTCCTTTATCGTCTTCCCGGCATACCCCTCCTCACGCATCTTGATGAAATAAGCATTTTCAGCAAAACGAGCAGAATCAAACAACACAGGTTTATTGTATTTATGAGCAAGAGCACGGACTTCACGAAGATTCTGCATGGATACCGGTTGCCCGCCCGCAGTATTGTTCGTGATAGTTACAATAATGAACGGAATCCGGTCACCATATTCCTGCAATGCTTTCTCTAACTTGACGGGGTCTACATTTCCTTTAAAGGGTATTTCCAACTGGGTATTTTTCGCTTCATCGATGGTGCAGTCCAAAGCAACCGCTTTCCGTCCTTCGATGTGTCCCTTAGTGGTGTCAAAGTGAGAATTTCCGGGAACGATATCGCCTTCGTGCACCAGATAAGAGAAAAGCACATTCTCGGCAGCACGTCCCTGATGTGTGGGAATGACATATTCGAAGCCGGTCAGGCGGGTGATTACTTCTTTCAGTTTGAAGAAGGAGGAAGCTCCGGCATAACTTTCATCGCCCAGCATCATTGCTGCCCATTGACGATCGCTCATTGCTCCCGTGCCGGAGTCAGTTATCAAATCGATATACACTTGTTCGGATTTAAGCTGGAACACATTGTAATGGGCTTCTTTCAACCATTGTTCACGTTCCTGGCGGGTACTCTTCCGAATGGGTTCCACCATTTTAATTTTCCATGACTCTGCAAAGGGTAATTCCATAGTGTTTACTTATCATTTTTGACATTTAGTTAACAAAAGACCCATATAAGTCCTTATACGGGTCGAATGTACACATTTTAAAGGAATAAACCAAGCAACAAAATATCTTTTTGTTAGCAAACTTACTTTTTTGATAAGAATTTCTTCTTCTCCTTCTTACTCATCTCTTGCATAATGAGAGGAACGGGATGCTCTGATATATAAATTTCGCGCACTTCAGGTTTACCGGTCTTTTCGGAAGAGAGGTAGAAGTCCGGTATATATGAGTAGCCTTTCAGGTCAGGGCAATAGACATTGAAACGCAGATGAGAGCCCTGCTTGTAATTCTCTCCACCAATTATACCGAGAGGTTGCCCGGGAATAACGTCTTCACCCGGAGAAACAAAAATTCCTCCATCCCTGAATAACTTATAACGGGCAAAAGTTCCATCCTTATGAAACACCTCCACATAATTCTCTGTTGCCTGAAAAGAGGTGCCCTCGGATTTGGAAGCAGAATCGTCACTGACTTCCGTTACTTCTCCGCCACGGGCAGCAAAAATGGTATCTCCTGCAGTGGTACGGAAAGCAAGCCCCGTAACACGCTTTTGTCCTTCCTTTCCAAGAAAATTATCTAAGGAAACCATACGGTTCACGCGCACTTTCCTGCCTTCTGCCAACGGGAAAAGATACACGAAGTTAGTATCTGCTTTCAATCGGCAGTTTCCCTTCTTATAGGTATAGCGATATGAAAAGCCAATAGCAACATTTTCAACAGCAGGACGCAAAGTCAAAAGACGAGTTTTACCAAAATGCGCAAGGGCTTCATGAACGGTTCCTTCAGGATAAGTAGTATTAGTCAACCGTGAGAAGCTCAAAGAAACCGTATAGGGCGTATGAGAATCTGTTTCTGCATAGAAAGTAATCTCACCTTTGGAGGAGCGCTCATAAGAGACCTTAACAAGCCTATCTGACTGGGCAAAAGCTGATGCAGGTAGCATAAGAAGAAGAAAATAGTACAGTAGCTTCATAGTATCATATATTTTAAGATTAATCGGTTTGCCAGGTTAACACAAAGTCCTGATGCAACATATAGTGAATGTGAAACTTCCGCTGTTCCGGTGTACGATACTCTTCGGCAAAAAAATCTCCTTTCCCAGAGACTGTGAAGGGAAAAATATGCAAATGTTCGCGGAAGTCAACTTCCGGTGTATTCATACACTTAAACATGACTTCTTTTGCCGACCAGTGAAGCAATAAAGACCAAGTATCTGTTCCCTGATAAGAGGAAGCGATTTCATCGGTGCGCATATACTTATGTGCCACTCTATGCACTCGCTCACTATATTGCTCTATATCAATGCCTACTTCCTTACCAGGTTCGCCGATAATGACCGATACATAACCACGGGTATGGGAAATGCTGATTGAAGCAGTATCATCTGCCAGATAAGGCTTGCCACTGGAATGATAAGCTATTTCTTTCTCTTCCCCCAACAATGTGAACAGCAACACGCGGACTGACAGCCACTCCAAACGGCGATGCTCCGCAGAGAAACGCTGCATGCTTTGCCGGTATACTTCTTGTTGCGGAAGCATATCCAATAATTCGTCCAGCGTTTCATCCATCTTCCAGACGCCCCACTTGTACAATGGTTCTATATGTTGTATGAAAAGAGACATATCGAATCAGTCTTTCTTATCAGAGTCTGCGGGGAGAGGTTTGATAGTGAATTTCACTTTAAGAATACGGCGGTTGTCCATCTCCAGCACTTCAAATTCGTAGTGACTGTAAGTTACCTTCTCGTGCAAAGTAGGAAACTCCCCTTTTAGTTCCAACAACAATCCCGCAAGTGTATCGGCATCGCCTGCCACTTCATCAAAGGCTTCCTCATCCACCTTCGTAATCTTATAAAAATCCGTTAGTTGCGTTTTGGCTTCAAACACCCACGTACACTCGTTGAGCACCGCATACGTGCGTTCTTCATCGTCATATTCGTCATGAATCTCACCTACAATCTCTTCGATGATGTCTTCCATCGTCACAATACCCGACGTGCCGCCAAATTCATCAACAACAATAGCAATATGAATTTTATTGGCCTGAAAGTCACGCAGCAAGTCATCAATCATTTTCGTTTCCGGCACAAAATAAGCAGGACGTATCAATGATTGCCAACGGAATTCCCCCTTGTTCAGATGAGGAAGCAAATCCTTGATATATAAGATGCCTTTAATATTATCCCTGTTCTCAGAATAAATGGGAATACGGGAATAGGCATTCTCTACAATACATTTCAATACATCCTTGAATGGCGTACGAATATCAAGGTCCACCACATCCAGGCGGGAAGTCATCACCTCCTTTGCCGTTTCACCACCAAACCGGATAATACCTTCCAGAATATTGTTCTCTTCCTTCAGTTCCGCTTTATCAGTCAGTTCCAGGGCATGAGAAAGTTCATCTACAGAGATATTATGACTCTTACGGGCGAAATGTTTATTCAGAAAAGAAGTGGAACGCACCAACGCAGAAGCCAACGGATAGAAAAGGGAGCGGAACATCCAAATACCTTTAGCCGAGAAGCGGCAGAAAGCCAACGTCTTTTGTGCCGAATAAATTTTCGGCATAATTTCGCCGAAAAGAAGCAAAAGAAACGTCAGAATAACGGTCAGTATCAAAAATTCCGCAATAGTGGAATGGAACTCAAACACACTCATGAAGAAAAAGTTACAGAGCATGATAATGGTCACATTCACAAAATTGTTTGTTATCAGAATGGTCGCCAACAGGCGTTCTGTATCATCCAGAAGTTTACGGATTTTCTCATCCGAAGGATGTTTCTTCTCGTCAATAGCATTCAAATCTGACGGAGAAAGCGAGAAAAAGGCTATTTCTGAAGCTGAGGCAAAGCCGGAAACAAGCAACAGCAAGCCTGCCAACACAATGGCGATAATTGCCGAAATAGTAGGGGTATGTACGGATATACCATTAAAAACTTCTGCCAACTGGCATGAATAAGCGTCTGGGTCCAAAGATTTTGGTTTTAGTTAAACAATTAGAACGGTAAATCGTCCGTTGTATTACCTTGTGCAGGGGTTGCCTGCGATTGTGCTATCGGTTGTGCAGGAGCGGCACCTTGAGCCAAACTTTGCTGCGGAGCAGCAGCACCCGGTGCAGTAGTCCCACGTGGAGACAACATTTCCATATTATCGACAAAGATTTCTGTAATATAACGTTGAATCCCCTTTTGGTCATCATAAGAGCGAGTGCGAATCTTACCTTCCACATAAAGTTTATCGCCTTTATGCACGTATTTGTCAACAATCTCTCCTAAACGGTTCCGAAAAACAAGATTATGCCAATCAGTACGATCGGGAACTTGTGTGCCATTTTGCAAAGTATATCCCTTCTCCGTAGTAGCTAAAGAAAGCTGAGCAACACAGTTTCCTCCATCATAATAGGTTACTTTAGGATCTTGTCCGACATTTCCAATCAATATTACTTTATTTACTGACATAAGCCTTTTTATTTGAATTTGCTGCCAAAATTAAACAGAATAATCACACAATGCAAGAATAAGCGCAACTTTTATAGATATTTCTCCAGGAATGCATGCACCAGACGGGAAACTGCATACTGTTCCAAATCCTCTGTTTTCACCCGTTGAAAGGCAGAAAAAGCTGTGGAATTTTCCGGCAATACAACTTCATAGAAATTAGTATATATCACCCTATGGGATAACACATGCTTCACATTTTTGCAAACAAGGCGCAATGCCGGCATCTCTTCGCCCACAAACAATGCACGTACCTGCGGCAATTTTCCGAACTCCTCTTCCGATATGGGAGCATCTGTCTCTATCAATGGAAATTCGAAAAGATTTTTCCAAATGTCATTTCCAGTCCGCTTATGTAAATAGGTACACGCGCCCATGCGTACATATATATAATTGAAATATCGATTGGTCGTTTTCGTCTTATGTTGTTTTACGGGTAACTTTGCCACCAGTCCCTTTCGCAGAGCCGAACAACTATCCGCCAAAGGACAAAACATACAATCAGGCGACTGCGGGGTGCACTGTATGGCACCAAAATCCATAATAGCCTGATTATACACAGCGGGACGGGATTTGTCCAACATCTCCTGCGCCAAAGCGGCAAACAGCTTTTTTCCTTCCGTGCTGTCTATGGGCGTGTCAATACCGAAATAACGCGAAAGTACACGGTAAACATTACCATCTACCACTGCGTAAGGCATACCGTAGGCAGATGAACAAATAGCCGCAGCGGTGTAGTCCCCTACCCCTTTCAGGGCACGAACCCCCTCATAAGTCGTCGGGAAAGTACCGTTCATGCTTCGAGCAGCCACATGCAGATTACGGGCACGGGAGTAATACCCCAATCCCTGCCAATACTTCATCACCTCATCTTCTGACGCTCCGGCCAAAGCCTCCACATCGGGAAAACGACGGATAAAACGCAAAAAATATTCATACCCCTGCACTACACGCGTCTGTTGCAGAATGATTTCCGATATCCATATCGTATAAGGGTCTGTGGTATCCCTCCAAGGCAGTTCACGCTTATTTTCGGCGTACCATGCTATCAATTTCTCACTAAATATATTCATCTCTATTACAAGCACTTATAATATTCTAAAAAAGGGAAATATTCTCGTTTTCCCCTCCTGAAGTACAAAAATAGCCCTTTTTCCCCCTAACAAAACTTAATCGAAAGACTTTTTTGGAAAATTGTCCAGAATATATTTTTTAGAGAGCGCAAAAAGCTATATATTTGCAGTCCAAAAAATTAGGAAACTATAGTAATAATATTTTTTTTAAAGAAAAATGACTAAAGCTGATATTGTAAACGAAATTACAAAGAACACCGGGATTGACAAAGTAACAGTACTTGCGACCGTTGAAGCGTTCATGGACACAGTAAAAGCATCTTTATCTAAAGATGAAAATGTTTACCTCCGCGGGTTTGGTAGCTTCGTAGTGAAGAAAAGAGCACAGAAAACTGCTCGTAACATCTCCAAGAATACTACGATCATCATTCCGGAACATAATATTCCGGCATTTAAGCCTGCAAAAACATTCACCATCTCCGTGAAGAAATAATAAACAAGAGTATTAACCAATTAAATTATCGAAGCTATGCCTAGCGGAAAGAAGAAAAAAAGACATAAAATGTCTACGCACAAGCGTAAAAAAAGACTAAGAAAGAACAGACATAAAAGCAAAAAGTAATTTTTAGTCTGAAAGACAGAAATAAAGAACAAACTTGTGAAGCTATTTGTCTCGCGAGTTTGTTCTTTGTTTAAGTAGTAATTTGTAGTAAGCAAGGTGACAAGGAATAAAGAGACAAGGGAGATAGTCGCAAAACATTCCTTCTCATTAACTTGTAACCTCGTTGACTTTAGAACCTAAAAAAGTAAAAAAAATTGTGACAAGCGAACTCGTTGTAGACGTACAGCCCAAAGAGGTCTCCATCGCCCTGCTCGAAGACAAGAGCCTGGTGGAACTTCAAAGCGAAGGAAGAAATCTTTCTTTCTCGGTGGGCAACATGTATTTAGGACGAATCAAGAAATTGATGCCCGGCCTGAATGCCTGCTTCGTGGACGTGGGTTACGAGAAAGATGCTTTTCTTCATTATCTGGACTTAGGTCCTCAATTTAACTCGTTAGAGAAATACGTAAAGCAAACTTTAAGCGATAAAAAGAAACTACCGCAAATCACCAAGGCAACCATACTTCCCGACCTTGACAAGGATGGAACTGTATCCAACACACTCAAGGTGGGACAAGAAGTAGTGGTGCAAATTGTCAAGGAGCCTATCTCTACCAAAGGTCCGCGCCTGACTTCCGAAATCTCATTTGCCGGAAGATACCTGGTGCTGATACCTTTCAACGACAAGGTTTCCGTATCACAAAAAATTAAATCGAGCGAAGAACGCGCCCGCCTCAAACAAT
>ERZ779907.133-NODE-133-length-18606-cov-2.53377_pt1 | contig 18606 bp, 39 predicted proteins | sample MGYA00511244_ERZ779907 | MGnify/ENA primary metagenome ERZ779907 (study PRJEB29588, sample SAMEA2150909) | human gut metagenome | biome: human gut; feature: human-associated habitat; material: faeces | place: Denmark | collected 2008/2010 ... | reverse complement strand
TATCAGGCCGCCGGTATAAATCAATCAATGAAGCTATACAAGACGGTGGCTACTCTGTTTGGTGCAATGAAAAAATTAAACTAGCTTTCAATTTTGGGAACGGCACGGAAAAAGATTTTAAAAGATATTGCAAAGACAACAAATGTAAGATTATAAGCGAAAACAAATTTTATTCTTTGTCGTTGAATGAGCAAAAAACACATATTCAATTCATTCATGAACAATTAAACCGTTATAATGACCTATGAAAAAGAAATACGCTAAAGAACAATTACAGGAGGCAATTACCAAGGTAAGCAATGTAATGAATAATAATAAGGTAGCATGCTTTCAAAAACCAATAGTACCAGGCGATTGCCCTACGTTTGACGAAGAAACAGCAAACTATGTTAGGGAAAGACTGGAATTATACCTAAAAACGTGGGTGTTACCAAATCTCAACGAAGTGTTAAACGAATTATCTAAATAATTAGTATTATGAAAAAACAAAACTTACAAAAAGAATTATATCCTATCCTTGAAAACGAAAGTATTAAGATAGGAACGTTTAAAGCTAGTAGAAGTATTAATACATTGGACCTTATTAAGGAAAATATTAAGTTTTGGAAAAGCTATGACGGGCACAAGTTACCCGAAAAACAGGTTAAACAAGCGTATCATAACGGCACCAGGACACAAAACATAATCAAACTATACAGAGCACGCCCGAATTGATTAAGTTTGTAAGAGAGCACGCAAACGACTATAAAACGTTAAATCGAAAGGACGTACCTAGCTGCATAAATATTGATCGTAGGCGGAGTGAACGTTATTTTTCCGTATATATCGAAAAGTTTGGGAACGTGCGTTTTAATGAAGTGTTAAGAGTTTTCCCTTTGCTTCCTAAATCATATTTGAACAAGTAATGAGAGTAATTAGAGTAATAAGAGTTTTAAAGAGAATACTAACCGACTCAGATATAATAGATCTGTACGGTATGTATTGTGATTTTTATAAAAATATACAATAATTTAGATAGCATTTTACGCAATTTGTTAGTTGCTGGAAACATTGTAACCGTACCGTTTGAACAAATGAGAGAGATACGCAAGGAATTGGACCGCTTTGTTAAGCCTGTACAGATAGAGATTGTTAAGAGTGATTTTGAAACTGTTTCGTTTAGAGAGTTAAGATAAAGCGGAAATAATGTGAAATATTTTCCCGGCGTGGAGAACAACAAGCGGATCGCCACCGCCGCCGGGAACTATTTATTAACTTAAAAATAAAAAGACATGGAAAGTACATTCAAGTTGTTAGCTACTGACAGACAGGCGCAAATACTATTCAACAACTATTGCGTTAAACTGATGGAGTTCAAAGGGGGTAAAGAAAGTTATCCAGAAATGAAATAATTTACCCGTGGCGTGTTATATTGCGTCATAAAGAAGAGTTAGGAAAACTTCATGGGGTATATTCATTTGAAAAACTTGTAAGTATCATTTAATTTAAAAATAATCATTATGAAACGAATTGCAATTTTGGCTTTATTATCATTAAGCCTATCATCATGTAGTGAATACTTCGATAAACAACAAAGTAAGAATGAACTAAAGAAAAAGTATTCTTTCGCATTAAATTACTATGTTGAAAGATTGTCCGTTATTTGAATCATACAGAGATAGTATTAACAAATACACAAGACTTTCAAATGAACTTGATTACTAACTTAAAAACAAAAGAATATGGGAACGAACAAACAACTAAGTATTAAGCAAATTATTTGCTCTAACATTATAGCAGCCGAAAAAGTTGCCGGGGATGTGTGTCAAGGTCTTGCCATCAAGCTGTCGAAAGCGTTTATATACGATAGCCGTGATATTGATGCCGATGAAATCTCATACATTAGCCAACAATGCGAAATTGCGCTTCAAAATATATCCGAATTAGGGCTTACGGAAGCCAAGAACAATGAAATGAATAATATAATAGCTAAATATAATGGGAACGAACAATAAACAATACATCCTGGAAGGGCGGAAATGGGATGTAATAGAGAGTGTTGACGGATATTTTTCCGGGGAAAAGAACGGAGTTATCATACAAGGAACGACAATGAGTGATCTGTATGAAAAATGCAAATCTTTTGACATAGCTTCGGTTATGGAGAAGATTAAGACGGGTGTAGATCTGAACGACTGGGAAAAACGCTTAATAAAAGTTAATAAAAAGTTGTTGGAAAACAAATAAACTATATCTTTGCCGTATGAGAAAAAAATACGTTGCATATTATAAAGGCTGTACAATAGAGGTCACAGGAGAAAAAAACTTCATGTACCGAATAATAAAAGGTGAACGGATGGATCTCTTTGTTGATATGTTTTACAGGTCTACAACTGATGCGCTAAAGGGCGCAATGAGGTGGGTGGACAATAATGTTAGGAAGGAGTGAATTTATGCTTTTTGGAATTGTTTTTGCTATGATAATGAAAGCTATATGTGGAAATATGTTGGACGATTGATGATTGTCATTGTATGGCTTATTGTGTTACAGATTTTGTCTGAATGTTAAACGTTTGTGTATATGAATAAAGAAGAATTTAAATCAAAGAAAGAAATTATCAATTCAAAGATAAACGAATTGAAGAACGAAATGATAAAATTAAAGAAGGAGTATATTGAATCCAATGTGAAGTATCCTATCGGAAGCAAGGTGTGTATTACTACTAATGAATCAAAACGATATGCCTATGTCAAGGATTATAGGATTAATTCTCTTGACAATATTGAACCATTGTTTAACAAGGTGAAGAAAGATGGAACCATGTCGGAGATGGGCTTATATGTTTGGTCTTGTCAATGCCCTACGATAGAACTGGTAAAGGAGTAATTATTATGGCAAAAATAATGAATTTAGGAGCACATTGTAGTGAGTGCGTTATTCGTCCGTTTATGTATTGCATGGCTTTACAAAAGAGAATAACGGCTAGAAAAACACCCAAGTATTGTAAGAACTATAAAAAGTATAAAATATGACCAAGAAAATTGCTGTTGTTGGTTCAATGATAAATTCATCCGAATACCCTCTATTAAAAGAATTGGAAACAGGATATTCCCTTGAACGTTATGATTCTGTTGAGGAAGCTAGAAACAGTGATTGTGATGCTGTTATAGTAACAGATAAGGATAGTATTGGTTATGGTGATAAAACGCATATTCTGACGAATTTTGATAAACCTGTTGTTGGTGAAAGTAATTGGATTTATATCCATGAACCAAGAACCAAATGCCGTATCAAGGACGATAGGTTTGTCAGAAAACAAATTGCGAAACGTAGAAAAAATAACAAGAACCCTAAAACACATAGGAGGAAGAGGAAGTGAACACATTTTACGGAATCAGCTTTGCAATATACTTTATATTTATCACTCTTGTATTGACCACATTCATATATGGCTTAAAAAGGGATAAATATAAGTTTTGGAAGTGGGTGATTATAACATTATCTTACTTCATATTTGTTATTATTTACACAATTTTTTGTTTATGATGATGGAAAAGGTGGAAGTAGGAACCCTTGACATAGACGAACTGTTTGAACACAGGGGTGTAATATATGAAGTATTATACAAGACGGATTATTGTGTCCATTGCCGATATCCTAACGACAAATACCGTTACAGGGATAAATGGAAATATCTCTATACCGAGTTTAGTTTATGGACAAAAGTGAACAAGATATGAAAACACTGGTTTTTGATGTAATGCTTGACGGGCGGTTTATACATACGTTCAGATACCAATACTGCCCGTTGTTCCCGATAGACGAAGAGGAACTGGAGAAGTTTGTTACAGACAGGCTTCCTACATTAAAAGGAAAGGATTTTAAAATAGTATTTTGATTATGAAACAGACAGTAGAAGAAGCAGCAAGAGAAAATATCCTGTTTAATCACAGGACAGTTGACAGAACTTTGTTTGGTAAAGATTTGGCAAAGTTTGGAGAGATGAATTTCGTTCAAGGTGCCGAATGGCAGTCAAAGCAATCTCCTTGGATTAGCGTTAAGGAACGGTTGCCGGAAAAGGATGGGTATTACTTTGTTACTAACGGTGATATCGTTGAGAAAGTTTATTTCTTTAAAAGATGGAATAAGTTTGCATCAACTAGAGATTATCCTCATCTATTTTACGATGAAGGCGAAATAAAAGCCTGGCTTCATATCCCCTCTTTCGATGATATACTCGAAGCCAACAGGGATGTACTGGAACGGATTAAAGAGAAAGGAGACTAATATGAAAGCAAGAGTAAAAGCAACTGGAGAAATTATCAATATTGCTGATTACGCACGTGTCACACTTGATAAGTGTGATAGTTACGGTGATCCTATTGAATTAAGTTTTGATGAGGTTGAAATACTTCAAGAAAGGTCTGATAATATTGACTGGGAACAGAGGCGATATGAACTAGCGAAAGCTGCCATGCAAGGGATTTTAAGTGATAATACAGTAGTTAGTTACGCTTGTTCGGAAGCAGATTACAAGAAGGGAGAAAAACATACAATACCTAAAGGCATTGCCCGGTTTGCAATTACTTGTGCTGACGCTTTAATTAATGAACTAAAAGGAGAATAAAATTATGACCGAAGAACTTGTAGCATTAGAAACAGCAAAGTTGCTGAAAGAGAAAGGGATGTTTGCAGATATAGAATTTCCTTCACAATCCGTTGCCCAGAAGTGGCTACGTGAAACCAAGAATATTCATATATGTATATACAACTGTGCCTGTGGTTATGGATACGAAATATCTAAAGCTGACAATGAAACTCATATAGTTAGTTCTGCTTATAAAGGAACAAATGACGGAGGGAAATGGGATACCTACGAGGAAGCACTGGAAGCAGGATTACAGGAAGCATTAAAATTGAGGCATTAAGGAACAAATGGACACTTGATAAATAAGCTATAACAAAATGTTATAATTATATATTTTCTGCTTGTGTCAACTTAAATTTATAAAGTTATATAACATAATATTATAGTCTATCTTTTCTTTGTATTTATTTGCATATTTAACTTTTTATCGTTATATTGCAAAAGAATCAAAGAAAAGGAGGCTGTATGAAAAAGTCAATGAATTTTCTAGAGTTTATACAGATTGTAAAGGATGAAAATGCTTGTTATGATCTGTACGAACAATGGAAATGGGGTGACAAAGTTGTTTCTCCATTTGATTCCACCTCCAAGGTTTATAAGTGTAAGAACCATAAGTATAAATGCAAGAATACAAACAGGTATTTCACGGTAAAAACAGGAACGTGTTTTGCAAACAGTAAGATTCCTTTTACTAAATGGTTCTATGTTATGTGGTTATTTGCTCAAGGTAAAAGAGGCATATCTTCCTATCAGGTATCTAGAGATATTGATGTTTCTCAAAAGACCGCATGGCGTATGTTACATAAGATACGTAAGGCTATGACAGGAGAAAACGACTACTATCTTGAAGGAGAAGTTGAGATTGATGAATCATTTGCAGGTGGAAAAAATGCAAACCGACATAAGGATAAAAAAGTGGAGAGATGCCAGGGGAGAAGTTTTAAGGCACTGATATACAATCGGACACCACAGATAAAATCAATTGTAGATTATAACTAAAAGTTATAATAAGTAGTTCTTTGAAAAAAAAGCGGAGAGAAGATCTTGTTAAATAAAATGATTCAGATATTTATATATATCTTTACATTTCATTTCAATTCGAGTGCCATCACTTCTAATGATGACACCAACAGCATTAAGAGGAACTTTTATCTTAATGCTTAATTCGCAAAAAGAATAACTCATAATATATAAAAATTTTTATATTATCGCTTCATTGCGATAATTTCTTTAATGGTCAATAAATAATATTAACAACATCATCTATCTCTCCGCTTTAATTGATAAAATTAGGTATAATATCAATTAGGTGTGATTTTTATTTATAATCATTTGCATAATTCTATTTATTTTTGTATATTGCGATATGATATAAAAACGCTGCATTATGGCAACAATAAACAGCTTTTTGGAGTTTATGCAGGTTTTTCCAAATGAAGACTCTTGCATACAGTATCTTGAGAAGAAGAGATGGAAAGACAGAATCATATCCCCTTTCGACTCTACTTCTACGGTTTATAAATGTAAGAACCATAAATATCGCTGTAAAAACACAGGGAAGTATTTTACTGTAAAAACCAACACTATCTTTGCCAAATCAAAAATTCCTTTGATTAAGTGGTTGTATCTTATTTTCATCTATACTAAACATAAAAGAAGCCTTTCCTCTCATCAAGCTGCTAGAGATTTAGGTGTGACACAGAAAACGGCATGGTACATGATGAATAAGCTAAGGGAATTGACCAAAAGACAAAACGAATCTTCCCCAGAAGATTTTGCAGCAGTAATATGGGGATGCGAAATAGATGAATCTTATATTGGTGGAAAGAACAAAAACAGACATAAGAATAAGAAAGTAGAAAAATGTCAAGGAAGGAGCTATAAAGATAAGGTTCCAGTATTTGGTATTCTTCAAAGAAACGGCAAATTAATAGCTAAGGTAGTAGAAAGGACAGATATGGAACATCTTCTTCCGATTATTAAGAAATACATAAAGAAAGGGAGTGTTATATATACTGATGGATTAGAATACTCAGGGCTAACAGATGATTACATAATACGTTCAGTCAACCATTCCGCAAGACTATATGGATATTTTGAATTTGATGAAACGGATGCCATGATAATGGTATGCAATAATGGCATTGAAAATGCTTGGTCCCACTTGAAGAGAACAATTTTCGGAACATACTATCATGTAAGCAGAAAATATATGCAGAAGTATGTTGATGAATATGTTTTCCGATTTAATACTCGAAAACTTAGAGATTCTGATAGATTTCATTTATATTTGCAATATATATATGCTGCATAGGAGAATATGGATAATAAAGAGGAAAAACCAAAAACAGAAAAGAAAGGTAAATATGTTGTGAAAGATGGAGAAGGAAACATAATTTCACAAAATATGCCTAAGGAATTTGAGGATATGATTGATCTTATTTTCCAAGAAGCAAAGGAAAAGAGCAAAAAAGCAAGAAAAAATAGTCTATAACATTGCATATTACAAATGATATTAAGAGATGTCGCAACATCTCTTTTTCTTTCTACTATCCCATCTAAATAGTTAACATTATGTAAAAATAACTTCGATTTAATTCGCTTCTTTAAATAATATATATTTTTGTAATCAAATTATATAAATATATTATTTATGAAGAAAATTACATTATTGGTTATTATGATTGTTACTGCATTTACACTAAATGCGCAATCATTAGTAAAATATCACGGTGAAATTAATGCTGGGTATTCTGTTGGTATAGGTACATTTGCTACTAATCGCGTAAATGTACACACGATACAAGGTGTTGATATTAGTAAATATTTCTCTACAGGTGTAGGAATAGGATTGGATTATTATCACGAACTTTACGAGAAGGGTGAACTTGTATTGCCGCTGTTTTTGAATATGAAGGGATATTTACCAGCTACTGAAACGGTCAGCCCTTTCTTTTCTTTAGATTTAGGTGTTGGGATAGGATTAACAAAAGGAGTAGATGGAATGGCTGGGTTTATCTGTACGCCTTCCGTTGGAGTTAAATTAAGCCATTGTACACTACAAGTAGGTTATAATATGCAACGAAATTCAGAATATGGATTTGGATATACAATGGGAAGTATTCAAATGAAATTAGGTTACATATTTTAAAATAAGGAACAATGAAGAAAACATTATTTTTACTGATCACTATCTTAACGATATCATTTATTGGATGTTCCGATGATGATGATAGTGAATACAAAGATGCTATTATTGGCACATGGGAATTGACCCAAATAGAATTTGGCGGAGGATGGACGTCTATACCAAGACGGACTTATGCAACATTTAATTCTGACGGTACTTATAATGGAAGAGGGTATTTTGGAAACGGATCTGGTACTTATAAAATTTCTGGGAACACTATCATTTGCTATATTGAAGGTGAAGAGTATGTACGATATGATATTATCGAACTTAATTCAAATTCATGTACACTAAATATGAAAATTGGCAGTGAAGAATTTAAGATTAAATGTATAAAGCATTAATGAAATATACTCGGTTCTCATAATTTTAGAGAACCGAGTATTTACAATTTATAACTAAATCTTTAATGTAGTATGGCATTTTATTCTTACCTTAGCACCAAAATAATTATAGCGTTTATAACTAAAAGTTATAAAGATTTATTTGGTGTAAGATCGTATATTAATGCCAGTTTTAAAGACAAAGTTCCTGTTTTTGGACTAATAGGCAGAAATGGGGATTTGGTTGCCAAAGTAGTAAGCGGAACAAGTTCATCCAAGCTGCTTCCAATTATAAGAAAGTATGTTGAAGAAGGAAGTACAATATATACTGATGGATGGGATTATGGCGAAGTATCCGAAATGTACAACCAAATATCTGTAGATCACGGGCATAAATATTATGGTATTACTTATTACAATGATAATAAAGAAACGGTGATGATTACTACCAATACGATAGAAAACGCTTGGTCTGTTTTCAAGAGGATATACGCCACATATTATCATATAAGCAAGAAATATATGCAACGCTATGTAGATGAATTTGTCTTTAGATTTAATACCAGAAAACTTAGCGATTCTGACAGATTTAGATTACTTTTGCAATACTTAGATATAGGAGATTACAGATATGCAGGATGATAAGAAAGAAAAGCCAAAGGACGAAAAGAAAAAGAAGAATAAATACATCGTAAAAGATGGAGATGGGAACATCATGGATGTGGAAGTTCCTGAATCATGGATAAAGATTCTGGAAGCAATGAATAAGGGGGAAAAGAAAAAATGAATACCTTTTCTGACTAGGTATATCAGTAAAAACCACTGTTGTTAAATCATGTTTTTAATGATAAAAATTGTATAATAATATATTCCGTATAAATTTAAAACAATATCTTTGTAAACAAATTAATAGCAGTAATTGTACAACATTGAAAGCTATAGAATTAATTGAATATAAAAAAAAATTAGACGAAGCCATTGAAGGTAATAAAGTGGCCCTCTTTTTTAATGACAGTATATTACACGCAATGATGATTATGGAAGCTCTTTTTAAGAAGGCTTCTACAGAAGGTGATCAAAAAGTCGTGTATATGTATTGTGGTGAGTTTTCTTTGTTTAGAGATAAAACAAAAAATAAAGTCTTTAATGAAAAAAATAATTGTTCTTTAGATGATTTAGATAAAGAACAACAATCTTATTGGAATCAAATAGATTTTTATGCTAATCTTCAAAGTTCTTTTAAGGAATTTATTGAAAAAGACGGTTCTTTATTGGAAATAATTATTGCAAATGACGTAGAAACATTACCCCAAAATAGCATTTGGAAGATAATAAAGTCTAATATAGATAATCATAAGATAAAGATTTATAAACTAAAAAATGATGTAGGATTAGATCATTTTGTAACTACAAAAGATTCCTATAGAGTTGAAAATTCTGATGAAAATAAAACAGCTATTTGTGGCTTTAGAGATGAAAGTTCTGCTAATATTTTGATTGATAATTTTAAAGACCTTTTAAATTTGTCACAAAAAATATTCTAATTTATGTTAGATAACTCACAAACTTATATTGGAGTATTAGCCACATTTATTGTTTTATGCTTATTTAATGATAGTGAAAACAATAAAGAAAAAGATAACAGTCAAAGTAATTTTATATTATCTATTCTCTTTAAAATTGGTGAGGAAAAACTATCTTTATTGAAAAATAAAGTTGAAGAATTACAACAAGATATTTATTATGTTTTTGAAAATAAAGGGGGGATAAGTAGTCGTATTTCTGAATTATTAAAAAAAGTAGACTCTGATAATGATACGCGAAATAACTTGTTAGGAATTTTAAAAGCTGTTCGTGTACAAGGTAATTTATTTTTTAAAGAGGCAAACGCTGTTATATCATATTTAGAAGAACAAGAAAAAAAAGTTCAGAAAAAGGAAGAACTAACTTATATTGCTCTACTTTCGTTAATATTAATCATTGTAGTAATGTTTGTTGACTGTATAACGATTTTGCCAAAAGAATTTATTTGTAAATTTACTTCATTGCTAATACTAACATCTAGTTTCTATTCCTCTCTTTTGTATAAGAAATATATGAAAATTGATCAAGATGATATTCTGGTTGGTAAAAGATATATTGCAGAGCGTTTTATGAAACCTTCCAAAAAAAGTATGATTATGGGAATGTTTTTAACTTTTATAGGGTGGAATATTATAGCATTATTTATTTCTTCTAAATATTTTTACATTATATCTTTATTGTTCGTAATGTGTTTGGGGATATGGAAAACAAAAAGAAAATGGATGATATTATGTGATAAATACAATAAATATAGCCGTGTATTTGTATTAAAACATGGAATTTATATAATAATATATTCTTTAATTTGTGCTTTATTTCTAGAATTAATGTCTTCATTTTCCCCTATATTAACAACAGGATCAGATTGGGAAACTAATTTGAATAATTGGAATATGAATGTAGAATTTTTGTCTAATCCTACCATTGTTAAATACATTACATTGATATTTTTTACTTTAAATGGACTTATTCTTCCTTTTTTGTTGGGGTATTTAAAATGGAATCATTTAGAAAAAAATGCAATCAAAGAACTTAATAAGCTACAAAACAAGAGAAAAGAAAACGTATTAGAATTTCAAAAAGAATTTCAAATAATTGAAAGACAAATTGAAACAAATGGATAGTAAATATACTTATCTAAAGGAAATATTGTCTAGAATAAATGTTTATATAAATCTCTATTTGGAACTTCATCGGACTTTTTTCAAAAATATCTTTAACGGGTGCAGGGGGTATGTTAACATGGTTCTTGACAAAATCAATTGGGCTGCCAGCCAATGTTAAATTCAAAACTAATTAATTAACAAAACTCGGTTTAGGGCACTGAAAAGTACCATTTCGAAGGGGATGCCCTAAATTGAATGCTTACCCTCAAATTATTTAATTATGCGAAATAGTTAACATTACATAAAAATAACTTAGATTTAATGCGATAAAAATATAAGTTTATATTTTTGTGCAAAAATTAATATTATTAGATTATGCACAGCCGAATTTGTTTATTATGCGCCTCTTTACTTATAGGTGTTTCTGTCTATGGACAAAGTTTGAAAATAAACGAAGTAGACAAATTTTCCAAAGAGAAAAAAGTATATACTTCTTTTGAAAAAATATCTTCTGAATCTGTAATGATGGTATCTCCTATTGGGAAAAACATTTGGTTACGTTTTGCACATGATCATGGATTGGATTTTGCCCAGTTAAGATGGTGCAGTAAAGAAGTCTTATCCGTTGATTCTGATGCTGATATTGTATTTCTTGACAAAGATGGAAATACTTACAATTTTAAAAACAAAGATTATACTTTATCTACACCTGGAGGTGGGGCTGTCGTTGCTTTTGGAATGAATCTGCTTGGAGTTGAATTAACTTTGATTGGAAACTGTTCGGTTTTCAAAGATAAAACAATGACTGCTATTAGGATTTATACCAATGATGGATATTACGATTTTGATATAAAAGAAAAGAACGCAAAGAAACTAATTAAGACATATTCACTATTTGAAAAAGCATTGAAAAAATGAAGATTGTAAAATTTGGAACAGCAGCATTAATAGCCTTTGTTGGATGTGTTTTAAAAGTTTGTATGTTAATTATCGGACTGTTTAATTTTAGTATAGTAACTCCAACAATAAATACTATAGCAGATATTATTTCTTATTCTCTCATTGGATATTTCTTCATTATATTATATCTAAAAATAGGATGGAAGATAAATTGGGATCAAACTAAAAAGGGAGCATAACCACACCCCCTTTTTTGTTATCTTAGCAACTTGAAATATGGAACAAGTATAACCATTTGTTATAACTATTTGTAATGGTGTCAATTTGTTCCTTAATACCCTAATTTTAATCCACAAAAGGGATATGTGGATGAATGGTTATACAATGTATGGGATGGTACGAAATCTTTAGGATGGGCACCTGAGTGCGACTTGGTAATTAATAAACCTTCATAACGATATAAATATGAATAAGATAGAAAAATTGGCTGGAGAATATAACTCCACCTTTGCTCGACTGGCAGTAATAGAAAGTGAATTGACCAAAGAATGTCAGAAGTACGTTTCTTGGGACACTGTTCAAGTAAGTATCACTGGTGGCGGCGCTCCCATTGTAAAAGCAAGAGGAGAGATAGATGCTGTTCCTTTGGAAGACTTTGTAAATCATGTGAATAAGCATAATAATATGTCGAAATGTGCCTATGGTCATTTAGCTTGTGTATAATTAAAATTGAACAGCAATGAGTGAAACAATACGCTTATCTCCTGGTCTTATAGCTGCCTATAAGGAACTATTGACCAACCCAAAGAAGAATGGATTTGATTTTCGTCCGATAACCGAATGTTTCAGAGAAATCGAAACGGTAACTCCAAAGCATGAATTATTTAATGTGTACATTGAATATCTGCAAAAACCATTGCCCAAAGTAATATTTTACATTATCATGGATGAACTTTATGGTAACTTGACAGGACGGGCTATGGATGCGGAAGGTAAATCGGGGTATTTAGGGTACAAACTTGAATTTATAAAAGAATGAAAAGGAATATTATGGAAATGCCAGTACCATGCAGTAAATGCGGAGAATGGGTAGAATTAAATTCTACTCGTGAATCAGAATTGAATAAAGGCAAGATGCTATGTCCTGAATGTTACTCAACCGATGATTCAGTTAAAGATAAAATCGAAGAGATAAAGGATATTCAGCTCATGCTTGACAATAATGACCCGGAAGTCAAAGGAGATCGTCTGGGATGGAAACGTAATATCAATGAATTGAAACAGGAGATTATCGAATTAGGATATGATCCAGAAGAATATTTGTATTAACTAATAACAAGTAAGAAATGAACAAGAAAGAGCAGCAAGCAATAGACTTCCTTCGCAGTATGGAACGTGACGATCTGCTATCACTCGGATTCTCAGGAGGTAAGGATAGTGTAGTTATACTTGACCTAGCTGAACGTGCAGGCATTAAGTATAATGCGATCTACGCTAACACCACAGTAGATCCACCGGGCACGATTAGCTTTATAAAGAGACACTATCCGCAAGTGAGGATAATACACCCTGAAAAGTCATTCTTTCAGTTAGTTGAAGAAAAAGGACTTCCTTCACGGCTCCGACGATTCTGTTGTGAAAGACTGAAAGAAAGATATGGTATCGGCAAACGTAGTATTGAAGGAATGAGAGCTGCCGAAAGTAGAAATCGAAAAGATTATGAGCCGGAGCAGTGTGATACAAGAAAATGGATGAAAGGCGCAAAACATATTCTTCCTATCCTCACATGGACAGAAGAAGATGTTTGGAGCTATATTCGAAAATACGGATTACCATATTCAAAGTATTATGACGCTCCATATAATTTGAGCCGTCACGGTTGTGTCGGCTGTCCTCTCTGCAATTACAAGCAGATGCAATTAGAGTTTAAGATGTTTCCCGGTTATGCTCAAAGAATGATAATAGCCGTTGAAAGATATATGAACACTCACCCTAATGGGTTTCTTGCTCGCAACTTTGCAGACGGTTACGAAGCTTTCTATTACTATATAAACGAAATACCTATTGCGGATTTTCATGAGCAAAAGAAAGGGTTATTCAGATTTAGCGCAAGGGAAATTATTCGAAGAGAAATTTTAAATCAATTAACGTAATACGATATAGAAAGGAACTAATATGAAAAGTCAATTTATTCAAGACGTAGAGGCATTTGCTAAAGAAATGGCAGTACGCCTACCTAAGACTCATGAAGGTGGAATTATAATAATGGCTACCGATAACAATGACATAGCGAAGTGTATTATAGCCAGACCATCGCATCTAAAAGAATTAGTTGAGCACATGCTAACTGATGAAAAAATACAAAGCGATATTTTGGAAATCATATCAGAATACGATAGTGAATAACCCTCAAAACAGGAACAAAAATGAACAAAGAAGAATTTCAGACAAAGAAAAATGATATTGATTCAAAAATAAGGGAATTGAAGAATCAGAAAATTCAGTTGGAAAAGGAGTACATTGAATCCAACCAAGGATTCCCTGTTGGAAGCAAAGTCTGTATAACGGTCCCGGCTCATGAAAGGATATTAGTTCCCGAAGCGAAGAAGTTAGCCTATATTGCAGATTATGATATTGATGATAACGGAGAGGTTGTCCCCTCTTTAAGACAGTTGGATTGCAATGGGGGTATGTCAGCAATACCTTTATTTGTTAATTTAAAGAAGGCTATAATTGAATTAGTATGAAAGAAAGAATAGATAAACAGATGGTTAGGGAGGAAAAAGAACAATTAGCCATTACTAGAATACAAAAATTCAGTAAGATAGCTAAAACAATGGGGTTGCAAGTACATTTGGGGTTTTCGGGAGGAAAAGATAGTCAGGTATGTTATGACCTTTGCAAACGTGCCGGAATACCGTTCAAAGCCTTTTTCAACCATGCCTTTGAAAGTAATATTACATTAAGTTTTATAAAAGAAAACTATCCCGATGTAATATGGAGGCGTGATTACAAATTCGGGTTCATACAAAATATATGGAAAAACCACAAATCCATCCTTCCTACTGTACAAATAGCTTATTGTTGCAAGGATTATAAGCACAATCCTAAATATGTGGATGCGTGCAGTATTACGGGAGTAAGGAAAGCTGAAAGTAGGAGTAGGAGTAATAGGACGGCATTTGAAGCGAAAAACAAAACGACTTTAAAGAAAAATAAAGAATTGTTTGATTCCTATTTTGAAGAACATTGTCAGTCTATTGGTGCCACTTCCATCATACAATTAAAGCCTATTATAGATTGGACGGATAAGGATGTATGGGATTATATCCATAAATATTCATTACCTATAAATCCCGAATATGATTATTGCAAAAGAGTTGGATGTATTGTTTGCCCGAAAGCAAATTTAAATAGTAATTACATAGGACTTATAAAATATCCAAAACTTATTGACGCCTTTATTTCTGCAAGAGAAATGAGGAATGACGTTGATTGGTTTATTAATATTGATGAAACTGATTATTCCAATGATAAATGTTATTATATATGTCGGTGGTTAAATCATTCCTTCATGCCGTTCACAAAGAAGCAGGAAGAAAGGTATAAACAGGTAAGAGAAATATATGATAAATTACATAACAAATAATTATGGCTATTATAGGAATTGACTTTGACGGAACGGTCGTGACACACGACTTTCCTAAAATCGGCAAGGACATAGGTGCCGTGCCTGTATTGAGAAAATTGGTTGATAACGGACACGAACTTATCCTGTTTACCATGAGAAGTGATATTGATGAGGTGACTTCCGATGATTACAACATACACAAACAGGGAGGAAAGTATTTGTCGGAAGCCGTACAATGGTTTATGGACAACAACATTCCCTTGTTCGGTATAAACGAGAATCCCGAACAGCGCACATGGACTACATCACCCAAACCTTATTGTCACATATACATTGATGATGCGGCATTGGGATGTCCGTTGAAATATAACGTGAACTTATCAAATAGACCATTTGTTGATTGGATGGAAGTAGAAAACACTCTTATAAAAAGAAAACTTATATGAAAGTAGGATTAATTGATGCAGATTTATTGGATAACGGAACCACATTTCCCAATCTTGCCATAATGAAAATGTCCGCATTCCTTAAATCAAAAGGTATCCATACGGAATTATTGATGGATGGAAACAATATTGATTCCTATAATGCTATTACTGTATCAAAGGTGTTTACATCCACAAACGAACCAAGTTTCATACATGGATATAAGGGAAGTGTGATGTATGGAGGAACGGGATGGTATATGGAAAATGCTCATGATGACAGCTTCAATGACATAAGATATGAGGATTTGCACGATCTTCCTAACACAGAACTGTTTAACGGTTTGTCATGGGGAATACAGAAGCCCGATTATCATATCTATGATTCCTTTATTGAAACGATAAAGGGAAAAGGTAAATTGAAGGCGTATCATTCGTCCTATACCGATTTTTCCATAGGATTCCTTACAAGGGGGTGTTTCAGAAAATGCCCGTTTTGCGTAAACAGAAACGAAAGCAAGGTATTCAAATATTCGGAGTTGTCCGATTTCCTAGACAGCGACAGAAAGGTAATATCACTTCTTGATGATAATTTCCTTGGATATGCAGGATGGGAGGATGACCTTACAGAGTTGCAAGCAACTGGGAAACAGTTTCAGTTCAAACAGGGTCTTGACATAAGACTTCTTACTCCTAACAGGGCTTCCATGTTATCCAAGAGCAAATATTACGGTGACTATACATTTGCATTTGACAATATAAAGGACAAGGATGTTATTTCAAGAAAACTTGATTTATGGAGAAACATTACAGACAAGTCAACCAAACTTTATCTGTTTTGCGGATTTGGAATTGGTACAAGCAGGGAGTTGCTTATAAAAGACATTCTTGAACTGTTTGAAAGGATAGAGATACTTATGAGATACAAATGTCTTGGATATGTCATGAGATACAAGGATTACGTTCTTCATCCCATGTCAAACATATATGTGCAGATTGCAAGATGGGTAAACCAACCCAGTTTTTATAAGAAAATGTCATTTAGGCAATTTTGCGAGTTAAACCAAAAGGGAGTACAGAAAGAATGTATGTCCATGAGAACATTAAAATTCATGTATGACGAATTTCCTGAATACAGGAGTAGACTTGACCATTATTTTAACATGAAATATGAATAATTTTAAACTATATATCGCCCGTGATGAAGGCAAATGGGATGAAGATGTACAAACAACAGGAGAACTGAACCTGTTCTATGATACCCCAGAACTTCTGTTTGATATAGACAAACGAATATCATATTGGGGTAATTCCCGAAAGATAGCGAATATTCCCTCTTATATGTATCCTCAAATCAAGGATAAGGAGTGTTATGTTTTCAACAATCTTGAATTATACCAAAGTTTCAACTAATAAGAGAGAGGATAGGCAGTTAGCCTATCTTCTCTTTTCGTATTTTCTTTTCATCTTTCTTCTTTCCACCCGTGTCATTCCCATGCTTTGAGCAATACCGAACAGGATTTCCTTTTCCGAATCGTTAAGCATATCATATACTTCTTCTTTGCTTTTTCCGCTAATCATAGCCATAAAAATCTTTTTCATAATGATTTATTTTAGTTTTTTCTTACAACAATCGCAAATCTCGTCTTTTATAGGTTTTGTAAATAAAGCACCTACATATCCTGCAAGGTATCCGGCTTCTTCTGATGAAGGCTTTATGCCATAATGATCAATTATATGACCAATCATGTGTTGTTTTTCATGCTCCAGTGTATTCATAAATTCTTCATCAGACGTACTGTGACTGATAATGATTACAGTGCACTTATTGTTTGAATACGTTACACCGTAATTGTATTTTTCAGTCTTTATCTTATCCGTTATCCTGTTCAGCAAATGAAAAGGACAGCCAATATATTCCAGTCTGTATATCGCTCTTAAATAAGAGTATTTATCCACAGAATAGAATACATCAACCGTCCAGTCATATTCCTCAATGTATAGTCTTTGTCGTACCATAGCAATCAGATATAATCCTCCCAAGAGAAAGGTGTTCCACAGGCTATACACTTTGCGTAATACTCGTCAAGAGCACGGGTAGGGCTTCCGTCAACATCGTCAAGATAGTCTTTTACAAACATACAGGCATATTGCTCATTGACTATGGATGAACCCATATAGTCGGCACGTACCATATTCAATACATAAACCTTGTTGTATTCCACATCATTCTTCAACTCAACATTGAATTGCTTCATTAATGTTTCCACTTGATCCTTGTCATACGGGTGTATTTTGTTTCCGTTCCTGTCTTTCATTTTGGAAACGGCATATTCACATAATTTCTTAGAGAAGTTCCATCCGTGTTCCGCAAGATATTTTTCCATTCCCGAAGGAAGTTTCTCATATACATCTAATCTCGTTCTTTCCATAGCTTTTGTTTTTAAAAAGATAGCCCGTAGCAAACCACTACGGGCTTAAACCAATTTAATTAGCGTCTACGTCTGGCGTAAGGACCAGTACCTTTGACTCCGCGTCTTTCTCCGTACTCATCATCATCATCCCACATTCTTTCGCCATAACCGCCTCCACTTCGTCCGCCACGTCCGCCACGTTCACCATAGCGATCTTCCATTTCTTCCATAGCGTCACGATAACCTTCTTTATACGCTTTTTCTAATTCCCGGTCCATATCTTCACCTTCAAAGCTACGGCCCATTCCATATACTTTCCAACCCATAGTATTTATTTTTTATTGTTGTTGTTATTATTATTGTTTACATGTTGCACGTCAGGCAATTTTATACCAGAAGCAGCAA
>ERZ779907.132-NODE-132-length-18647-cov-3.66545_pt1 | contig 18647 bp, 16 predicted proteins | sample MGYA00511244_ERZ779907 | MGnify/ENA primary metagenome ERZ779907 (study PRJEB29588, sample SAMEA2150909) | human gut metagenome | biome: human gut; feature: human-associated habitat; material: faeces | place: Denmark | collected 2008/2010 ... | reverse complement strand
GTCCACCTGCCGAGGTTTCTGCCACCGAGGAAGTAGTCCTCATTGTTCTTGTTGCCCTTTGAACAAACAAAGCCTATTACGATCATAATAATCATATAAGCTATAAACGCACAAAGAACTATTATGTTGTTTGTTGTCATTATGCCCCTCCTGAAATTAAATTTATAAATCAAATACCTTTTAATTCTACCAAAAATGAATAAATAAATCAAGTGAATTGCAGTATTTAGGACTTTTATGCAGATAATTTGTGCATTTGCAAAAATTCAGGAGTAACATTTTGCACATAATTACGAATAAAATAACTTTTATGTGCATTTAAAGGGGGATTTTGTGTTGATTTGAAGAATCAAAAGTATTATAATTACATTGATTGCAAATTGACTGTAAAAGGTATGTGGAGAGATAGAAATGAATATGGTAAAAAGAACTTGGGCTGAAATTTCACTTAATGCAATTGAGCATAACTATAATGTTATAAGAAATAAGGTTGCAGACGATACAAAGGTCTGTTGTGTTATAAAGGCTGACGGCTACGGCCACGGTGCAGTTGAACTTTCACAGGTTTATGAAAAACTCGGAGCAGATTTTTTTGCTGTTTCAAATATTGACGAGGGTATAGAAATCAGAAAAAGCGGTTCAAAACTCCCTATTGTGATTCTTGGCTACACTCCCGTTTCAGAGGCTGAAAATCTTGCTGAATATGATATTTCTCAGGCTGTTTTTTCACTTGAGTATGCAAAGGAGCTTTCCGAAAAATGTGTTGAAGAGGATTGTATCTGCAAAATGCACATCAAGGTTGACTCGGGAATGTCAAGAATCGGCTTTATGTGTCAGGAATTTCCACGGGATGAATATTCTATTGAAGAAATTTGCGAGGCTTGTTGCCTTCCGAATCTTGAGGTTGAGGGGCTTTTTACTCATTTTTGTGTGTCTGATGAAGATGCCGAGGGCAGAGAGTTCACAAACAAGCAGTATGAAAACTTTATTCATGTGCGTGACAGCCTTAAAAAGCGAGGCGTTGATATCAGCGTTGTTCATTGCTCAAACAGCGGCGCAATTGAAGATTACCCCGAAACCTGTTGCGATATGGTAAGGGCAGGTATTATCCTCTACGGACTTGCTCCGTCATCAAAGCTTGCCGACAGACTTGACCTTGTTCCTGCAATGACTCTTAAAACAGTTGTCGCTTTTGTAAAAGAGGTTCAAAAGGGTGCAACAATTTCCTACGGCAGAACTTTTACAGCCGACAGAAAGATGAAAATTGCAACCGTTCCTATCGGATACGCTGACGGATTCATCAGACAGAATGCAAAAGACGGCTATATGACGGTAAACGGAAAGAAAGCGAAAATTGTGGGCAGAATATGTATGGATCAGACAATGCTTGATGTTACCGATATTGAAGATGTCAAGACAGGTGACGAGGTTGTCGTATTCGGTACAGGCGAAAACGGTGAGCCTACTGCAGATTCACTTGCCGAAAATACAGGAACTATAAACTACGAAACCGTCTGCCTTGTCGGAAAGCGTGTTCCGAGAATTTACATTAAAGACGGAAAAATTGAGAATGTGATGTATAAATTATGAGATTACTTGCTGTTGACGGAAACAGTATTGTAAACCGTGCGTTTTACGGAATAAGACCGCTTACCACAAAGGACGGTCAGTTTACAAACGCAATTTACGGATTTCTTACAATGCTGTACAAAATTAAAAATGAAGAAAATCCCGACGCCGTGGCGATTGCCTTTGACCTGAAAACACCTACCTTCAGACACAAGGCTTATGCAGGCTACAAGGCAACACGAAAAGGTATGCCGGAGGAGCTTGCGTCACAAATGGAACCGCTGAAAAAGCTTCTTACCCTTTTAGGCTACAGGCTTGTTACCTGTGAGGGCTTTGAGGCGGACGATATTCTCGGTACGCTCGCCAAGGCTTGTGAAGAAAACGGAAACGAGTGCGTTATTGCAACAGGTGATCGTGATAGCCTTCAGCTTGTGTCGGACAAAACAAGCGTTCATCTTTGCTCAAACAAACAGGATATACTTTATACCCCCGAAAAGATTCTTGAAGCTTACGGTGTAACTCCAAAGGAACTTATAGAAATCAAGGCGATTCAGGGCGATACTTCGGATAATATTCCGGGTGTTGCGGGAATAGGTCCAAAGGGTGCAGGCGACCTCATTCAGAGATATCACACGGTTGAGTATATCTATGACCATCTTGATGAACTTGAAATCAAGGACGGTGTGCGTAAAAAGCTGACTGCGTCAAAGGAAAATGCAATTCTCAGCCGTATGCTCGGTGAAATAAACTGCAACGCTCCTGTTGACACAAGTGTCGAAAATTATGTTGTAGATATGAAAGATGCCGATGAATGTGCCGGATTTATGGCAAAACTTGAACTGTTTTCTTTAATAGAAAAATACGGCATCAAGGCTGACAAAAATACAAAGCCCGAAAAGGTTGAGAAAAATTCGCTTGAGGTTGTGTCTGATTTTGACGAAAATGAACTTTTAAAAAATGTTAAGTCAGAGAAAAAGCTCTATCTCAACTTTGAAACAGAGAATAAAGAATTAAAATCCTTTGCCGTACTTTTTGACGGCAAGGTGTATATAAGCACGGACGAAGAACTTTTTGTTAAGTTTATTGCCAACAGTGAACTTGAAAAGTACACAAGAAACATCAAAACGCTCTACGCTTATGCCGATGAGAAAAATATTGATGTTGAAAATATTGTGTTTGATATTGAGCTTGCGGCATACCTGATTGAACCGTCGTCAAAGGATTATTCGGACAAAAATCTTTGTGCCTCTTACGAAATCGCTCTGCCTGTTTGCACTGATGAGCAGAATGAAAAATACGAGGCATTTGCCTGTTACGCAGAATTGTGCGAAAAACTCGGAGATAAAATCAAGGCTCACGGTCAGGAAAAGTTGTTAAGTGAAATTGAAATTCCGCTTGCAAAGGTGCTTGCAAGAATGGAAAATATCGGTGTCTGTGTTGACCGACAGGGCATTGAAAGCTACGGCGAAATGCTTTCTGCACAGATTAAGGAGCTTGAAACCGCAATTTACGAAAGTGCGGGCTGTGAGTTTAACATCAATTCTCCCAAACAGCTTGGCGTAGTTTTATTTGAAAACCTCGGACTCCCTTGCAAAAAGAAAACGAAGAGCGGCTACAGCACAAATGCAGAGGTGCTTGAAAGCCTGAGGTATGAACATCCCGTTGTTGAAATGGTGCTGAGATACAGAACGCTTTCAAAGCTGAATTCAACCTACTGCGAGGGACTTTTAAAGGTCATTGCAGATGACGGCAGAATCCATTCAAATTTCAATCAGACCGAAACAAGAACAGGCAGAATCAGCTCAACAGAGCCGAATCTCCAGAATATCCCCGTAAGAACCGAGCTTGGCAGAGAGATGAGAAAGTTTTTTTGTGCAAGAGAGGGCTGGGCGCTCGTTGACGCCGACTATTCGCAGATTGAACTCCGTGTGCTCGCCCATATTTCGGGTGACAAAAATATGATTAAAGCGTTCAAGGATAACGAAGATATCCACGCAATCACGGCGTCACAGGTGTTCAATATGCCGCTTGATATGGTAACTCCGATTATGAGAAGCCGTGCAAAGGCTGTTAACTTCGGTATTGTTTACGGAATCGGCGCATTTTCACTTGCAAAGGATATCGGTGTTTCAAATAAAGAGGCAAAGCACTACATTGAAAGCTATCTTGCCCATTACAGCGGTGTTGACAGCTATATGAAAAATGTTGTTGAAAAGGCGAACGCTGACGGCTATGTTGAAACGATGTTCGGCAGAAGAAGAAATCTTCCCGAACTCACCTCGAGCAAGCATATGATCCGTGCATTCGGCGAGAGAGTTGCAAGAAATATGCCTATTCAGGGCACAGCCGCAGACATTATCAAAATTGCAATGATTAAGGTTGACGAGCGAATGAAAGCCGAAAATCTCCGTGCAAGGCTTGTGTTGCAGGTTCACGACGAACTTATTGTCGAAGCCCCGCAGGATGAGAGCATGAGAGTTGCACTCATCGTTCAGGAAGAAATGGAAAACGCAGTTAAAATGAGCGTTCCGCTCACAGCCGATGCGGCAATCGGAAGGACTTGGTATGATGCAAAAGGATAACAGAATGATTGCCTTTGTATGCACGGGCAACACCTGTCGCAGTCCCATGGCAGAGGCAATTTTTAATGATATGGCAGAGAAAAACGGTGTTTGCGTCAGGGCGGAAAGCTTTGGCATTGCAACCTCAACGGGACTTCCCGTGTCGGAAAATTCAGTGATTGCCTGTAAGGAAATCGGAATTGACCTTTCGGGCAAAGCTTCAACAGCCGTAGCTGATGCCGGCATTGAAAAATACGAAAAATTTTACTGTATGTCGCAAAGTCACGCAAAAATGTTGATGCAGTTTTTTCTTGTACAGCCCGAAAAAATCGCCGTGCTCGGTATAAGCGATCCCTACGGCGGCGACATTGAGGTGTACAGACATTGCCGTGATGAAATTGTTAATTCTGTAAAGGAAATATTAAAAGCGTATGAAAATTGACAGAATGACCGAAAATCAGCTTGAGGCGGTTGCACAGCTTGAACAGAGGTGTTTTTCGCATCCGTGGTCGTTTAACAGCCTTGAAGAAGAACTGAACAACGAAACCTCGCTGTTTTTTACCGCAACGGAAGATAATGCCGTTGTCGGATATATAGGAATGAGTGTTGTTGTTGATGAGGGTTACATTTTCAATGTTGCCGTTGACAGTACACACAGAAATCGGGGAATAGGTTCGGCGCTTGTTGAAACGCTTGTGACCTATGCCAAGAAAAATAACCTTTGCTTTCTCACTCTTGAGGTTCGTGAAAGTAACGGGAACGCCCGTTCTCTCTATGAAAAATTCGGATTCATCAAGGTGGGAGAGAGGAAAAATTACTACTCCTCTCCAACCGAAAACGCTGTTTTAATGACACGCTGTTTTTGACATATATATGTAATAAAACATTATATTAACGATATTACGGAACTTCATCATAAATGTTTCGTAGTGAAAGGAAAATTATGAAGATACTCGCAATAGAATCGTCCTGTGACGAAACTGCGGCAGCGGTTGTTGAGGACGGCAGAAACATAATATCCTCGGTGGTTGCTTCTCAGGTTGAGGAACACAAGCTTTACGGCGGAGTTGTTCCCGAAATCGCATCACGCCGTCACGCAGAGGCAATTGTTCCTGTTGTAAGACAGGCTCTTGAAGATGCAGACTGTAGGCTTTCCGACATTGACGCAATCGGTGTTACATATGCCCCCGGACTTATCGGAGCGTTGCTTGTGGGAGTGAATTTTGCAAAAGGACTTTCACTTGCAACAGGAATTCCGCTTGTTCCTGTTCACCATCTTCGTTCACACATTGCGTCAAATTATATTTCAAATAAAGAATTAAAACCGCCGTTCCTTTGCCTTGTTGTGTCAGGCGGTCACAGCCATATTGTTATGGTTGAGGACTACACAAAGATGAAAATTATCGGCAAAACCCGTGATGATGCCGCAGGCGAGGCTTTTGACAAAGCCGCAAGGACAATGGGAATGCCGTATCCGGGCGGAATTGAAATGGACAGAGTTGCGGAAAACGGCAATCCGTTTGCATTCAAGCTTCCTCGTCCCGCAGTTCACGATGCACCGTATGATTTCAGCTTTTCGGGACTTAAAACAGCCGTAATCAACCTCATTCACAATTCGGCACAAAAGGGTGTTGAGCTTAACAAAGCCGATGTCTGTGCATCATTCCGCTATGCTGTTGTCGATTGCCTTGTTACAAACTTTATCAAGGCGGCTGAAGACTTGGGACAGAAAAAGCTTGTAATCGCAGGCGGTGTTTCGGCAAATTCACTTCTCAGAAGAACCCTTGCCGAAGAGTGTAAAAAGCGTGATTGGGAAATGTATATGCCCGAAAAATCTCTTTGCGGGGACAATGCCGCCATGGTCGGTTCACAGGGATATTACGAGCTTCTCAGCGGAAATATTGCAGGAACAGACCTCAATGCTTTTGCTACAATGAGCATTGAAAAAGGCTGATTTATTCGCAAATAATTACTAAAACACTTGCTATTTTATCAATAATATACTAAAATAGTGTTAATAAACCGAAAGGACGATTTAAAATGAGCAATCCTATTGTTACTTTTGAAATGGAAAACGGAAAAATAATCAAAGCGGAGCTTTATCCCGAAATTGCTCCGAATACTGTAAATAATTTTCTCAGCCTTGTAAACAAGGGTTACTATGACGGCCTTACATTTCACCGTGTAATCTACGGTTTCATGATTCAGGGCGGTTGCCCCGAAGGCACGGGTATGGGCGGTCCCGGATATTCAATCAAGGGCGAATTTGCCGTGAACGGCTTTGAAAACAATCTCAAGCATACAGAGGGTGTTCTCTCAATGGCTCGTTCAATGATGCCCGACTCAGCAGGCTCGCAGTTCTTCATTATGCACAAGAACGCTCCGCACCTTGACGGTCAGTATGCCGCATTCGGCAAGGTAATTGAGGGTATGGATGTTGTCAATGAAATCGCAGAGTGTGACACAGACTATTCCGACAAGCCTCTTGATCCTCAGATTATGGCAAAGGTTACAGCCGAAACCTTCGGTGTTGACTATCCCGAGCCTGAAAAATGCTGATGTTAAGAAAGGAATTTTAAAATGAATGTTTTGCTTGCAGGCGGCGCCGGATATATCGGCTCGCACACTTGTGTTGAACTCATCAACGCAGGTCACGATGTTGTAATTGCAGATAATTTTTCAAACAGCTGTCCCGTAGCGGTTGAAAGAGTTGAAGAGCTGACAGGCAGAAAAATTCCGCTCTATGAGGCCGATGTATGTGACAGAGATGCCGTTGAAAAGATTTTTTCGGAGAATAAGATTGATGCGGTAATTCACTTTGCAGGTCTTAAAGCAGTAGGTGAAAGCTGTGAGAAGCCTGTTGAATATTACCGTAACAACATTGATTCAACGCTCACATTGCTTGAAGTGATGAAAAAACACGGTGTAAATAACTTTATTTTCAGCTCAAGTGCCACGGTTTACGGTACTCCGGAAACTGTTCCGCTTGTTGAAACAATGCCAAAGGGTTCTCCTACAAATCCGTACGGCTGGACAAAGTTTATGATGGAACAAATTCTTACAGACACCGCAAACGCAAATCTCGATATGTCTGTTGTTCTTCTTCGTTACTTTAACCCGATCGGTGCTCACGAAAGCGGCAGAATCGGTGAAGATCCTAACGGAATCCCGAATAACCTTATGCCGTACATAACACAGGTTGCCGCAGGCAGACTCAAGTGTCTAGGTGTTTTCGGCAACGATTATCCTACGCATGACGGCACGGGTGTGCGTGACTATATCCATGTTGTTGACCTTGCAAAAGGTCATGTAAAGGCTATTGAATATTCCGCAGAGCACAAGGGAACCGAGATTTTTAATCTCGGAACAGGTGTGGGCTACAGCGTTCTTGATATTGTAAAGGCTTTTGAAAAGGCAAATTCGATTGAAATTCCTTATGTTATAAAGCCACGCCGAGCAGGCGACATTGCAGAATGCTTTGCCGACGCAACAAAAGCCAAGAAAATACTTGGATGGGTTGCCGAGAAAAGTCTTGAGGATATGTGCCGTGACAGTTGGAACTGGCAATCTCACAATGTGAATGGTTACAAATAACAAATAAATGATATTTTATTTGTGCATTCCTACAAAAAAACAATATTTTGTCAAATAATCAGCCAGCAAGAGTTTTTAGCATTGACTTTTGGTGGTTGATTGTTGTATAATTAAACTGCTTATAGAAGCATTATCACATAAGGAGGAAAAGAAAATGTTCAAAAAAGCACTTAGCCTTTTACTGTCTATGATGCTTGTTGTGACATCACTCGTTGCAACTGTAGTGAGCGTTTCTGCTGCCGGCGATTCATATTTCGTATCCGGTTGTGAAGAACTCACAGGTTACAAGTGGGCTGAGACTGAAGCAACTTGCGGAGATAATGTAATGACAGAAAACGGCGACGGTAACTACGAAAAAGTATTTACCAACGTAGCAGTCGGCAACGGCTACCAGTTCAAGATCGTTAAAAACGATTCAGAGTGGATTGGTGTAGGCGATACCGGCAATGACAACTTCACATTCAATGTTACAAAGGAATGTGATGTAACAGTAACTTACAACCCTACAACAAATGAAATCACTGCAACAGGTGAAGGTGTTGTAATTCCGAAAGAACTTGTTGTTGACCACATTACAGTCGTTGGTAACGGTGAAGATGCATGGCTCAACGGTAAGGACTGGAAGGTAGATGCTGAAGCTAACTACATGACAGAAACATCTGAGGGTTCAAAGGTTTACCAGATTAAGTTTGAGAGCCTTGACGCTTATGAGAACTATCAGTTCAAGTTTGCTGCCAACGGTTCATGGGCAGATAACTGGGGCCTTCCTGAGCAGGGCACAGCTCCTCTCAATGAGTGGTTTGACCTTACATACAACGGTCAGAACATGATCATTGATACAGATGCAGCTGGTTACGAAGACGGTTATGACATCGTTCTTACACTTGACCTTTCAAACTTTAACTATGCTACAAAGCAGGGTGCAAAGGGTAAGGTTGACATCGTTACTGGTGCAGAGCCTACAACAGTAGCAGAGCCTACAACAGTAGAGCCTACAACAGTAGCAGAGCCCACAACAGTAGCAGAGCCTACAACAGTAGCAGAGCCTACAACTGCAGCTCCTGCAAAAAAGGGTCTCACAGTTACAGCTACTTCAAACCTCTTTTCTGAGAAGCAGGTTACTCTCAGCGCAGATCAGAAGACTGTAAGGGTTACATACATGTTCCAGACCAAGGACAGAGATGGTATGTTGAACTTCCAGTATAAAATGAACTATGATCCTGCTGTTCTCAAGGTCTCAGATAATACAAGAAAGAGTACTTCATTCGAATATCCAAATTTCGAATTCAACAAAAATGTAGCTCCTGGTTTACTTATGGGTATAGGAAGTGACACAAGTCTCTATTTTTCATCAGAAAAAGAAATAGTATTTTCTTCTGTTGAATTCGATGTCATCAATCCCGAGGCTGTAGCAACTACTGTTGACCTTGATGTAGAGTATCTTACTATTTCAAATCAAGACCCTGTATCAGAGTTGGAAATCCCTAGTGATGAAGTAGTACTCTTAGACAAATCTGTATTAAATCAGGATGCATTTGATAAGTATGTCGCAGTTGCTAAAACTGTAACAGTTCCCGACGGTTCAGAAGAGCCTACAACAGTAGAGCCTACAACAGTAGAGCAGCCTACAACAGAAGAGCCTACAACAGAAGAGCCTACAACAGCTCCTGCTGCCGATACTACATATGTAGTTGCCGGTACAGAAAATCTTACAGGTTATGAATGGGTTGGTACACCTGACGCAGCTCCTGAAAATGTTATGACAGCTGACGGCAGCGTATTCACAAAGACATTCTCTGCTGTTCCTGCCGGTAAAAACTATCAGCTCAAGGTTGTTGCAAACACAGGCGACGAGCAGAAGTGGATCGGTCTTGACGGTACAGATAACAATGTAACTTTCGATGTAGAAACAGCTTGTGATGTTACTGTAACATTCGATCCTGCTACAAACAAGATTACTGTAACAGGTGACGGCGTTAAAATGGTAACAGACCTTGAAGTTAACAGCATTACAGTTGTTGGTAACGGTGAAAACAACTGGCTCAACGGTGTAGCATGGGGTGTTGACGCTGAAGCTAACCACATGACTCAGGTTTCTGACAAGGTATATCAGATTAAGTATGAAAATATTGAATCTGCAGATGATGCTTATCAGTTCAAGTTTGCTGTAAACGATGATTGGGCAGCTAACTGGGGTCTTCCCGAGCAGAGCGCAGCTCCTATAGGCGAAGAATTTGACCTTACATTCAATGGTGAGAACATGCTTCTTAACACAGTTTCTGCAGGTTTTGAAGAAGATTCACTCGTTGATGTAACAATCACACTCGACATTTCTAAATTTGATTATTCAACACGTTCAGGCGCTAAGGCTACTGTTAAGGTTGAGCCTTCAACTCCTGCAGTTGATAATTTAACAATCAACGCTACATCTAATATTTGCCAGGCTAACGGTTCAGGCACATTTAATGTAGGCGACAAGGTATCAGTTTACTATCTCCTTGACACTAAGGACGCACAGCTTGAAGAAGTACAGTGGGCTCTTACATATGATAAGAACCTCCTTACACTTGATTCACTTACAATGCCTGAAATCGCTGACGGCATGGTAAATATGAATGATGTTTCAGGCAATGCTTCAAACCTTGCACTTTATGATTTTGCAGGCGGCAAGAAGCTTGTTGAGGCTGTGTTCACAGTTAACGGTACAGGTACAACAAATGTTGACCTCAATGTAGTTGATCTTACACTTGGTAAGCTCAATCCTGCAACAGGCACAGTTGATGCTGATTCAGAATATGAAGCAGTAGTTAACGGCGACATGGCTAATGATCTCTTTGATCACATTAACTCAGACGCTAAGGTTGAGGCATATGTTGAGCCTGCTACAACAGAGCCTACAACAGTAGAGCCTGCTACAACAGAGCCTGCTACAACAGAGCCTACTTCAACAGAGCCTACTACAACAGAGCCTGCTGCAACAGAGCCTACTACAGTAGCTCCTACTACACCTGATGCTACATCTGCTACACAGGCTGCAACAAAGGGTCAGTCAACAGCTGACACAGCTACTTCTGACACACCGGCTAACGGCACAAGCAGCAACGCAGTACAGACAGGTAATGCTTCTATGGCAGTAGTTATCCTCTTAGCTCTTGTTTCTGCAACAGGTGTTGTTTACTTCACAAGAAAGAGATTCAATAAGTAATTGAATTTCCTATTGTAAGACTGTTAACGGCGTTGACAGATTAAAAAAATAATTTTTCGCCTCTCGGTTTTCCGAGGGGCGTTTTTTTATATCGTAATGTTGTGAAAATCAGTTTGAATTATAATTTCTAAAATATCATTTCTTTAAAGGTAAGTCTGCAATTAATTTTTTTCACATAAATTTCACCGAGAATTGTTAAATTATTGATTGAAATTTTAGTCTTAATGATATATAATAGGGATATCAAACTAAAGGAATGAAAAAAATGTCTAAAAAAATCAAAAATATGCTTTCAATTCTCTTCGTGGCTGTACTTACCGTGTCAGCATTCTGTATTCCTGCAAGTGCTGCCGAGGATAACCTTACAATCAGCATTTCAACAGATGAAAAGGATTCCGTAACAGCTAAAGTCGGCGATACGGTAAAGTATGCTATTTATATGACCGATACAAAAGAAGAAGTAATCGGAGCCGCAATGAGTTTCTTTTACAACGATGAATATTTGAAGTTGAATGCCGATTCAATAAACTGTGAAAGCTTTAAAACTGCGATTGGCAACCCTAAACTTAAGAATTTTTACACCTTTACATGGACAGATGTTCAGAATCCCGTAAAGCTTAACGGTGACAAGGCTCTTGTTTCTGCTGAATTCAAGGTACTAAAGGGAGGCAAAACCGATCTTTCATATTTCATCTCGGATATGTACGGCGATGATATGACATATCTCAAATCGTATAAAATCACCTGCAAGCTTTGGGTGAACGGTAAAGAGGTAGAGGATAGTGCCGTTCCGATAGTAAATAATGATACGGCAAATTCCGAAAAAATTCAGGGCGATTTTGTAAACTACATTGACGGAATGGGCGAGGAAAACTCACCTAACAAAGACGACCATAAGTCGGTAGTTGTTGAGAAAAAGTACATCTCAACTCAGCAGAATAGTCAGGTTGTAGATGTTACAAAGGTTGTTGAGAGCTCTGCAAACGGTTCGGGTTCAAACACGACATTAATTATTATAATTGCAATTGTTGTTGTTTTGATTGCCGCAGGTGCAATTATTTTCGTAAAGAAAAAGGACGAAAAAAAGAAAAAATCTGCGGACAATAATGCAATGTCGGACGACGCAGATGCGGATAAATAAAACAGATAAATATCTTTTATAGGAAAATTTTTTATAATACAAGCTAAATACACAAAATTGCGATTGCAATTTTGTGTATTTTTTTGTTTTAAGCTTTTTGAAAAAGATTGCAATTTTGAAAATTTTGTTATATAATGATTCCATACCGATAGAAATCGGAAATTTTTTTGGAGGAGATTCAAATGTCAAAAAAACTTATCAGTATCATAGTGTCATGCGCTCTCGTTCTTTCACTTGCTCTTGTAGGTGTAATCGGCGTTTCCGCAGCTATTGATACAGACGGTCGTTATGTCCCAAGTGAGGGCGTAAAAGAAACACACAAAGTTTACTTCCTTATGCCTGAGTCATGGAAGAGTGAAAAGTTCAATGCTAATGATGCAGGTGCATACTGGTGGAACGGTTCAGACGCAGGCAGCTCTCTTGACGGTACGTCAGTAGGTGTTGCTTGGCCGGGTTATAAGATGCAGGTTGAAAATGCTGAAAATAACATCTTCTATCTTGACCTTCCTACAGATGTTCCTAATCTTGATTTCAACAACTACCTTAACGGCGGTCTAAGGACAGAAGATGCCGCAACAGGTAAAGTAACTTACGAGTTTAGTGAGGAACAGTTTAAGGCTGCTAAGCAGACTGCCGATGTTTCTTGTCAGTACTATTCGGAAGGCGACAATGAATATTATGACAATTTGCTTGACGGCGAATTCTGGACAAAGGCTCAGGAAGCATTTGACGGTGATGACAAGACATTCTTCGGTAAATTTGCTGACAACTTCTTTGAGGATCCTGACTGGGGTATCTCAATGTACCTCACCAACATGATTTATGTTATAGACCCTAGCAACACTTCTGTAAGCGTAACAGGTAAGGAAACATATGCCGGTGAGTTCTACTTCTACTATGGTCTTAACGAAGAAACAGGCAAGTACGAGTACGGTTCACTTCCTAACTATGATATGGCTAAGGAAGCAGGTCTTGTTCAGTCAGTAGACAAGAATGCTACACCTGATCAGGCTGCAACAACAGCTCCGTCAAGTGACAAGAAAGATGACAACAAGACAGATTCTACAAAGAACACAGTTCCTACTGCAGGTCAGAACCCAACATCTTCTGCAAACGCAGTTTCAACTGCTGACACAGCAAAGAGCACAGACAACAGCGCAGTTCAGACAGGTGCTACAACAGCAGCTGCAGTTCTCGCAGTTCTCCTCGTTGCAGGCGGTGCAGTTCTTTACACACGCAAGAGATTTGAATAATCTTAAATAATTATACATAATTATTTGATGCCCTCCGCTTTGGAGGGCATTTTTGCTTTTATTGCAGGAAAAATTTGCAGTTGTTTGTATTGTCTTTGTTTGGATAAGAGCTAATAAAGATATTTTATAAAACAGTACAGTGATTTTTGGCGATTATTACAATAGGTTTCAGACTCCAAAATGCCCTGTAACACTTGATTTTTTCTGAGTTTTATACTATAATAGTCATGCTGATACAAGTATGGTGTCGGAAAATCATAAGGAGGAAATACAAATGTCCAAAAAAGTTATCAGTCTTTTGTTGGCTGTTATGCTCACAGCATCAATGATAGTGGTTGCTGCAATAAGCGTTTCTGCCGATACGGACGATGAAGGCAGTTATGTGCCTTCTGAGGGCACTGAAACCTACCATATATATTTCTGTAAGCCTGATGACTGGGAAAACAAATATACATCTGATGCAGGTGTTTATTGGGAAAACGGTTCGGAAACTCCTTCAGCGTGGCCGGGTTATTCAGCTCGCAATGCTGATATCAAAAATGTTTACTGTTCTGATGTACCGACCGATGTTGATAAAGTAATCTGGAACAACGCTCTTAAAGGTACAGACGATCCGACAAATCCTGAATATAAACTTGCTTATCGAACAACCGATATTAATTTTAAAGGTTATGAAAAAGGCGAGTCTGATTATTATCCCAACGGTGTTGAAAGCTTTGACAATATGATTTATATTATCAATCCTGAATTTACTTCCGAGAACGATAAGGATGAATTGATTTTTACCGGTGAGTGGTTCTACTACTACGGTAACGGTGAATACGGCAATGCTCCTAAAAAGGCAGACCTCAAGGTCGGCGATTATTACGGCAAAGACGGTGTGTTCCCGACAGAGTACAATCCATCGGGTGAGGAAACAACAGCCGAATCAACAACAGAGGTTGTAACAGAATCGGAAACAACCGAGTCTGCAACTGATGCCCCCGTTGCAACAGAGGGTACAACATCATCTGCTGAATCTTCGCTTGCTCTTACAGTAAATGCAACATCAAATTACTTCCCAATGGCAAGTGCAAAGTATAATGCAGTTACAAATCAGGTAACGGTTACATATATTATGCAGTCTCCAAAGAATGTGCTCGACACGCAGTGGCACATTTCTTATGACCCTTCAATCCTTTCGGTTGCTGATGTGAATACTGCTAAGTCGGTTTGCCCGACAATGGACGGCAGAGGTGTATATGTAAACTTCAAGAATAAGTCGGAAGGCGTTGGTTATGTAAAATTCGGTGCAAGTAATCTCGGTCTTTATGACTTTAGCGAAAAGACGCTTTTTGCAACAGTTGTTTTTGATGTTAAAGACATTTCAAAGGTTGCCCCTGTTTCGACGACGGTTGACCTTGTTGTTGAGGTGCTTCGTGTTTCGGAAGTAAATCCGGACACAGAAATGACTGACGGTTCAAAAGAAGTTATTCTTGTTGATAAAGAAGTAGTTAAGAAAGCTCCTGTTGCTGCGGCAGTAAAAAATGATCTTTCAACTGAGCTTACTCCTTCAACCTATGCAGAACCGACAACAGCCGAGCCTTCAACCGCAGAGTCATCTACTGAGGCTACTAAGGCTACAGAGGAAACGCAGGAATCAACTAAGGATACAATTGCTCCTGTAACTTCACAGGATGCAACATCTGTAACACAGCCTGTAACAAAGAAAATCAGCTCAACATCCGACACTCCGGATACATCTGACAACGGCAACAATAACAATGCAAATGCTGCTGTTCAGACAGGTGAAGCTCCTCTGGCTGTTGTAATTCTTACACTTCTCATCGGCTCAACTTGTGTAATGTTCGTTCTTCGTAAGAAAGAAGAAATCCTTTAACGGCTGATAAAGACTAATAATTAAGAGGGCTGACCAAACAAAGGTCAGCCCTCTTTCTGTGCTGTGATTGAGGTTTAAAATTCTGATAAAAATACAAAAAATACAAAAAACAGCTCCACCGTTAATAGTGGAGCTGTTTCGTAATCTGTAAAATCAGTTAGCTCTGGTAACCTTACCTGAACGCAAACAACGGGTGCAAGCATATACACGCTTTGGTGAACCGTCAACAATAGCCTTAACACGCTGTACGTTGGGCTTCCATGTTCTGTTTGATCTTCTGTGTGAGTGAGATACCTTAATACCGAACTTTACATCCTTACCGCAGAATTCACATTTTGCCATGCGTCTGCACCTCCTTAAAGAAAACTAATTCTATTTCTAACTTTGTTATAATAACAGAAAATGAGAGAAAATGCAAGTGTTTTTTGAAAATTTCTTAACTTGTTTTTTGCTCTTGTAATTTTTGACGATATATTATATAATTAGGAATAAATATAGTTACACGATTGTTACCTAAAAATTCAGATTTCAGGAGGCTCTTATGCTCTCATTATTACTTAACGGCATCAGAAACGGCAACCTTGATTTCGGCTCGGTAATTGCCGAAATATTGGCTGTACTCGTTATTATATTTTTAATTCTCCCGTTCCATGAATGGGCGCACGCTTTTACTGCGTCACTTCTCGGTGATAAGGCGGTAAAGGGCAGAGGCAGACTTTCGATTAATCCGCTCAGCCACATTGACCCTATGGGTGCTTTGTGTATGCTTTTGTTCGGATTCGGTTGGGCAAAGCCTGTTCCGATTGATCCGAGAAATTTTAAAAATCCAAAGGTCGGTATGGCAATCACCGCAATTATGGGTCCGATTGCAAATATCGTTGCAGCTTTTGTCGGACTTCTCATTTACTATCCGATTATCCTTTTTACAGGCGCATTTCCGCTTTCTACAATCGGAGGATATGTTGTTCAATTCTTGAGCTTCTACATTTCGTGCAATGTCGGACTTGCTGTGTTCAACCTTATCCCGATTCCGCCTCTTGACGGCTCAAAGGTTCTGTTCGTATTTTTACCCGACAAGGCTGTTGAATTCTTTTACAGATATCAGATGTACTTTTTTATCGGTCTTTTTGTTCTCTTGTATGTGGGAATTCTCAACACTCCGATTAACTGGCTCAGCAATCAGATTCTTGACTTCATCAGCTGGCTTGCAAGCCTGCCGTATATGCCGTTTGTCGGTTGATTTCAAAATCATTCGTAACATCAAATCATAACTGAAACTTATTTATGGAAACACAACAACTTCAATATAAGCTGTCGGCATTTGAAGGCCCTCTTGACCTTTTGCTGACGCTGATTTCTAAAAACAAAATAGATATTTACGATATCAGCATTTCCGAATTGCTCGACCAGTACATGGAGCAGATTAATATGATGCAGGAAAATCAGATGGATATCGCATCTGAATTTCTGACAATGGCGTCAAGGCTTGTTTATATCAAGTCTGTAATGCTCCTGCCAAAATATGAGGAAGAGGCTGAAGAACTCAAGAAAGAACTTTCAGGACAGCTTCTTGAATATGCCGTTTGCCGTGAAATGGCGGCAAAACTGGGCGATATTTATGACTTTGACAGCTTTTACCGAGAGGCTTCTCCCGTTGAATTTGACTTGACTTACAACCGTATTCATCCGAGTGAGGATATTGCAAAGGCATATGTCAGTGCAGTCGGACGGGGCAAGCGTAAGCTTCCGCCGTCAAAAGACGCATTTTCGGGTATTGTGTCGCATAAAATCGTGTCGGTAAACAGTAAGATTATCCATCTTATGAGAAGACTATGGCACGGCAAAAGGCTTGAATATCACGAAATTTTTGAGGTGTGCGAGGGCAAAAGCGACCTTGTGGCAACATTTCTTGCAACGCTGGAGCTGATAAAGGGCAAGCGTATCAGAATTGAGGGCAGCGGTGAAAATGCCGTTGTTCATATGATTGAGGATAAAAACGCAATGCCTTTGCCGCAGGTTGACGAGGACGAAAACAATGAAAATGAGGAGGTGCAGTAATGGCTGTTGAAAATATTCGTGGTGCGATTGAGGCGATTTTGTTCGCAAACGGTGCGTCGGTTGAATTTTCCCGAATAGCGCAGGCACTTGAAATTTCCGAAAAAAAAGTTAAAGAGCATATTTCTGCACTGATTGATGATTATGAGGCGTCAGGACGGGGCATAACTATAATATTGCTTGACAATTCCTGTCAGATGGTTTCAAAAAAGGAATTTGCTCCGCAGATTCGTACCGTTATGGATTTGAGAAGAAACACTCCGCTTTCACAGGCGGCTCTTGAGGTTCTTGCAGTTGTTGCGTACAATCAGCCTGTTACAAAGGCTTTTGTCGAGCAGGTGCGTGGTGTTGACTGCAGTGGTGTAATCGGCAGTTTGACAACAAAGGGACTTGTTGAAGAAAAGGGCAGACTTGAGCTACCCGGCAGACCGTTGCTTTACGGCACAACCGAAAACTTTTTGCGTTGCTTTAACATTTCAAGTCTTGACGAACTTCCTCCGCTCCCCGACAGTGATGAGGACAAGGAGTCCGAAGAAAACGGTGAAGAACAGGAAAAGACTGAAAACGGCAATGAGCAGATTGATTTGTTTGCCGATCAGCCTGTTGACAGGCAGTAAAATTTAGGGGGAATTCCCTTTGCTTTGGCTATATATCCTACTCGGAATTGTGCTGTTTATTGCGCTTGTGATGTTTATTCCGATTACTTTGCGTGCATCATATAAAGAGGAGTTTTGGTGCGCCGTGTATATCGGATTTGTAAAGCTTCAGCTTGTGCCGGCAAAACCCAAAAAGGAAAAGAAGAAGAAAAAAGCAAAAAAACAAACTCAGAAAACCGAACAACCTAAAAAAGCGACAGAAAAAAAGCCGAGCCTTATAAAAAAATACGGTATTGAGTGGCTTTTGAACCTGATAAAAAAAGTTGCAGAGCTTGCAGTATCTGCATTGCAGGACTTTTTCAGCCACATACTGGTTAAAAAATTGTCGCTGAGTATCAGCGTTGCAGGTGACGATGCGGCTGACACGGCTATAAAATACGGCAAATACTGTGCCGTTGTTTATCCGGCAGTAGGCACAATTGTCCGTGTTGTAAAATGCAAAGGCTACGGAGTTGACATAAATCCGAATTTTTCGGAAAAAGCAGAAACAGAAATTAACTTTGACTTTGCCGCAAGAATTTTCGCATTCCGACTTATCGGTCTTGCCGTTAAGCACGGAATTAAGGGGATTAAACTTCTTGCAGAAGTTAAAAATGATTGATATAAATATTGTTGAAAAAGGAGAATGGCTATGGAACATCCTATCGGCAGTTTAATGGATACCACAATGGAAAAAATCAAGGAAATGATTGATGTCAATACTATTATCGGCGAGCCTATAACTTCGCCTGACG
>ERZ779907.99-NODE-99-length-22109-cov-2.05913_pt1 | contig 22109 bp, 17 predicted proteins | sample MGYA00511244_ERZ779907 | MGnify/ENA primary metagenome ERZ779907 (study PRJEB29588, sample SAMEA2150909) | human gut metagenome | biome: human gut; feature: human-associated habitat; material: faeces | place: Denmark | collected 2008/2010 ... | reverse complement strand
ATACTTCTCTTACAATTATGGAAATTAATGATAAATTACTTTTAAATACTATAGAGGAATATCAGAGATTAGAAAATACTTTAGATGAATTAGTTAGTGAGGGTATTTTATACTATAGTGAGAGAAAGAATAAGTATTTATTATTAGAAAATAGTCATTTAGTAAAAGGGGATTTAAATTTAAATGATAAAGGCTTTGGTTTTATTGAAATTGATAAAGATGTAAAAGATGTCTATGTCAATGAAAAAAATATAAATGGAGCTCAAGATGGTGATACAGTATTATTTGAATATTTAAATAAAGATCCATTAAAACCTGAAGGTAAAATTATTAGAGTAATTAAAAGAAACTATGATCCTTTAGTAGGAGAAGTTATCTTAATAGATGGTGATTATTTTGTTAAACCCGATAAGAAAGGTAAGAATATATATATACCAAGAGATTATTTAAATGGTGCTGTCGAAGGCCATAAGGTAGTTGTAGAACCTTTAAAAGAAGGCAATAGAGTAGGTAAAATTACTAAGATTATAGGTCATAAAAATGACGTTGGTGTAGATATTTTATCTTTTGTCTATGAATATAATTTTAATCCTGAGTTTCCTAAAGAAGTAATAGATGAGTTAGAGAGTATACCACAGTTTTTAAGCAGTAATGATATAAATGAAGGTTTAACTAGTGGTAGAAGAGACTTAAGAGATGAAATAATATTTACTATTGATGGAGCTGATACTAAAGATATAGATGATGCTGTATCTGTAGAGAAAATTAGTGATAATGAATATATACTTGGTGTTCATATTGCCGATGTTTCCTATTATGTAAAAGAAGGTACTAAGATAGATGAAGAAGCATATTTTAGAGGTACTTCAGTATATCTAGTGGATAGAGTACTTCCAATGCTACCTCACAAATTATCCAATGGTATATGTTCACTTAACGAAAATGAAGATAGATTCGCTATGAGCTGTATTATGCATATTGATAGTAAAGGTAATGTTACTAAGTATGAAATTACCCCTTCAATAATAAGAAGCAGAAAGAAAATGACGTATGATAATGTTAATCTTATTCTTGAAGATAATATTATTCCTGATGGATATGAAAAATTTGCTGATACTTTAATAGTAATGGAAGAACTATCTAAAATACTTAGAAAGAAAATGATTAATAGAGGTTATATTGAATTTGAATCTGATGAGGCTAAGATCATTGTAGATGATGCTTGTCATCCTATAGATATTAAGGCTAGAGAGCAAAGAACTGGTGAACAGTTAATAGAAAACTTTATGATTGTCGCTAATGAGACAGTCGCAGGTTCAATCTTTTATAAGAATTTACCTGGTATATATAGAGTACATGATAAACCTAATGAAAAGAGAATAGAAGAGTTTATTAAGTTTCTAAGTTTACATGGATATACTCCAGTAGGTAAAAGTAAGATAGAGACTCCTAAAGATTTGCAAAAGATATTAAATAGTTTAGAAAATGTACCAGAAGTTAAAGTATTACATGATATGGCTATTCGTAGTCAAGCTAAGGCTATCTACTCGGATGTTAATATAGGACACTTTGGACTTGGAAGTAAGTGCTATAGTCACTTTACTTCTCCAATAAGAAGATATCCTGACTTAATACTTCATAGATTAATTAGAGAATATAACTACAATTATAGTGAAGATATAATAAATAAGAATAAAGAATATTTGCCAGTAGCTACTGATCATTTAAGTATTAGGGAGCAGGAAGCTCAGAACTGTGAAAGAGATGTAGATAAGATGAAGAAAGCTGAATATATGATGGATCATATTGGTGAAGTATATGAAGGCATAATAAGTGGTGTACAAGAGTTTGGCTTCTTTGTGGAACTTGATAACACAGTTGAAGGATTAGTAAGAGTAGAGGATATTAAGGGTGATTACTTTATATATAATCCTGATTTAATGGCATTATTAGGCAAAAGAAGTAAGAGAAAATATGCTTTTGGTGATAAAGTGGTAGTAAAAGTTGTTAGTGCTGATAAAGATAAGAGTACTATTGCCTTTGAAATATATGAAGAGGTAAAAAATAAAAAGAATAAGAAAAATGATACTAAAAAGTAAAAGGAGTAGAAAATGGAAAGTAAAATAATAGAACTTTTAAGTATCAAGAAGAATAATAATTTAGGGGTTAAAGAGATAGCGGGTATCTTGGGTGAAGATAAGGAAGAAGTACATAATACTTTAAGATTACTAGGAAAAGAAGGAATAGTATATAAGAATAATAATGATAAATATATACTTGTTTCTAATACTAGTTTAAAGAAAGGTACCATTAAGATTACTAGTAGAAAAGGTGCAATTGTAGTACTTGATAATGGCACTGAGTATGATGTTGTCTATAAAGATAAAGGAAAACTAGCTCATAATGACACAGTACTAGTAGAGCCTTATAATCAAAGAGGTATGGCTAAAGTAGTTAAAATAATAGATAGGAAGTATTATGACTATGTAGCAGAAGTAGTAAAAGATGGTAAAAATTATGTCGCAAGATGTGATGGCAAGTTAGATATATTTTTAAAAGAAATATATCCGCTTGGAACAAGATTACTAATAAGTGGTGAATATAATACTGTTAAAGAGGTAATAGGACATAAAGACGATCCAGGAGCAGTAGAAAAGGAAGTACTTGCTTTAAATGGATTTCCTATTAGTTTTAGTGACAAATATCTTGAGGAAGTTAGTAAAATAGAAATGTCCTTGAGTGAAGACGAAATTAATGAAGCTAAAAGAAATGGTTTGAAAGATCAAAGAGGTATAACTTCAGTTACTATTGATGGCGATGATACTAAAGACTTTGATGATGCTGTTAGTTATCACAATAATACTATATATGTTCAAATTGCTGATCCTAATAGATATATTAAAGATAGAAGTGCTATGTGGGATGAAACTTTAGCAAGAGGCATTTCAGTATACTTTCCAGGATGCGCTAGTCCTATGATGCATGAAAATCTATCTAATGGTATCTGCTCATTAGTACCTGGAGAAGATAGATATGCAGTATCTGCAAGTATTAAAATAGATAATTCTGGCAGGGTACTTAACTATAAATTTAATGAAGCAGTAATCAATAATAGAAAGAGAATGACTTATGGAGAAGTTAATAAGTATCTAGAGGATAATATTATACTTGGTGGTTATGAAGATTATATAGATATGTTAGATGATTTATATGATTCTGCTATGAAAGTTAAGAGAAAGATGCTTAATGAAGGCTTCTTAGAGTTTACTTCTGATGAAGTTAAGTTCTTCTTTGAAAATAATAATATTATTGATATTAAAGAAAGACATCAAGGTAAGGCTGAAGAGTTAATAGAATTTTTAATGTTACTTCATAATATGTGTATGACTGATTATTTTATTAAGAATAATTTACCATTTATATCTAGATTTCATGACAAACCTAATGATGAAAAGATATGTACTTGGATTAATTTGCTTAAGAAAAAAGGATATAAGATTAATATCAATAAGAAGAAAGATTTTACCGCTGAAGATATTAGACAGGTACAGGAAGTATATAAAGATGCCAAAGAGAAAGTTATATATGATAAGATGGCTATTATGGGACAGTCTAAAGCTAAGTATTCATCATATAATGTTGGACATTTTGCTTTAGGAATGGGTGCTTATTCTACGGGTACTTCTCCAATTAGAAGAATAGCGGATACTATTAATCAAAGAATATTAAATGATGCTATTACTAAAGGTGTAGATTATGCTAGAAGAAAGTGGGAGAAAATAACTCCTCTTATAGCTAAGATAGCTACCTCTTCAGAACTTAGAGCTATTAAAGCTGAGAGAAAATTAGATGATATTAGAAAAGCTGAATTTATGAAACAATATGAAAAACAATACTTTGATGTTATGGTCGCAGGTATTTATGATAATTATTTATTAGTGTTATATCCTGATAAAATGGTATATGGTAAAGTATTCTTTAATAGAAGTTATTACCATGTTAATAAAGATGGCTGTTCTATATATAGTGATAAGGGGGAAAAAATATTTATAGGGGATACTTTTAATGCTAAGTTGTTAAATGTTAACACAATGACTGGTGAAGTGGTATTCTTTAAAGATACTAAGGTAATAAAGGAGTTTTATGGTAATGAAGAAAAGAAGGGTAAAAAGAAGGTTAAAAGTAGGTAGATTAATTCTTGTCATTGTACTTGGTATAGGACTAGCTCTTGGTACTTATTTTGGTATTAGATATTTACTTAAGAGTAATAATGATAAGCCTATTAATAAACCTAGTGAAGAAGAAAAAGAAAAAGTATATACTGCAAGTGTTATAACAGCAGGAGATAATTTAATTCATTCTAGTTTATATCAAGATGCTAATAAGAATGCTAATTATAGTGGCTATGATTTTAAACCAATGTATGAACTAATCAAACCAATTGTTAGTAATTATGACATAAAATATTATAATCAAGAAACAATACTAGGAGGAACAGAACTAGGATTAAAGAGTTATCCAGTATTTAATTCTCCATATGAAGTAGGAGATGCAATGATAGATGCAGGATTTAATTTAGTAAGTTTAGCCACTAATCATACTCTTGATAGTGGTGAGAGGGCAGTACTTAATTCGAGAAACTATTGGAATAGTAAATCTAATGTTCTAGCGGTAGGATCATACTCTAGTACTGAAGAGAGAAATGAAGTACATGTAGAAGAAGCTAACGGTATTACTTATACTATGCTTAATTATACTTATGGTACTAATGGTATTAGAGTTCCCAGCGGTAAAGAATACCTAGTTAATGTATGGCCTACAGATACTGATAATATTAATAATCCTGATGTTGATACTAAGTATCAAGAATATAAAAATACAGTAAAAGAAGATATAGATAGAGTAAGAGATAAAGTAGATGTTCTAATCGTGGCAATGCACTGGGGTGTTGAATATACTCATGAACCTACACGATATGAAAAAGATATGGCTCAGTTCTTAAGTGATAATGGCGTAGATGTGATAATTGGTACACATCCGCATGTTATTCAGCCAGTTACTTATATCAATGATACCTTAGTTATATATTCTTTAGGTAACTTAATATCCGCTCAATACCAAAATCAAGATACTTGTACTAATTATAAATGTATGGTTGGTGCTATGACTGGTTTTAAGATTACTAAAACTGTTAAAGGTAATGATAAAACCATTAAAATTAGTGATGTTAGTACCGAACTTATTTATACTTATTATAAGAATTGGAGAAACTTTAAAGTAGTACCATTCTCTAATGAAAAGATTAAAGATTATTTACCAAGTTATATGAAAACTTATGAAACTTATAAGACGGTTATACAAAAGTATGATAGCAATATGTATGTGGTTCCAGCATATGAATAGTAAATAATATATTAGGAAGACTATGTCTTCCTTTTAAAGAATAAAACGTACTGAAAGATTTTACATAATATAGAAAAATCTTTCAGTAGGAATGCGAGGTTATATGAGTAGAAAAAGAAGAATAAATAAAAAGAAATTATTAAGATTTATATTTATCATAGCCTTAATAATTTTACTTAGTGGTATTATTATATATAAATTTGGTAATAAGAATAATAATGTTAAAGAAGATATTAAAGAAGAAGTAAAAGAAAATGATAAGATATCTCTTATTATGGTTGGAGATAATCTTATTCATGATAAGATATATAAAGAAGCAAGAAAGAATGCTAATTATAATGGTTATGATTTTAAACCTATGTATGAAAATATCAAAAAGATAGTTAGTAATTATGATATTGGCTATTACAACCAAGAAACAATACTTGGTGGAAGTGATATTGGCGTAAGTAGTTATCCTGCTTTTAATTCACCATACGAAGTAGGAAATGATATGATTGATGCTGGATTTAATTTAGTAAGTTTAGCCACTAATCATACTCTTGATAGAGGTGAAAAGGCAGTACTTAGTTCAAGAAATTATTGGAATAATAAATCTAATGTTCTAGCGGTAGGATCATACTCTAGTACTGAAGAGAGAAATGAAGTACATATACTTAAGAAGAATAATATTACTTATACAATGCTTAATTATACTTATGGTACTAATGGTATTAAGGTTCCCAGTGGTAAGGAATACCTAGTTAATGTATGGCCTTGTACTGGTAATAATCCTGATACTGATACTAAATATCAAGAATATAAAAATATAGTAAAAGAAGATATAAATAGAGTAAGAGATAAAGTAGACGTTTTAATTGTGGCTATGCATTGGGGTACTGAATATGAATTTACTCCAAATAAATATCAGGAAGATATGGCTAAATTTTTAAGTGATAATGGAGTAGATATTATTATTGGTACACATCCTCATGTAATACAACCTATTACTTATATTAATAATACTTTAGTTATATATTCTCTGGGTAATTTTATATCTGCTCACGAAGTTGTTAATACCGCTAATAGAGTAGGACTTATGGTTAGTTTAGATATAGAGAAGGATAGTACTACTAGTAAAATATCTATTAATAATTTAGAGAGTGAACTATTATATACTTATTATACTAGTAATTATACTGATTTTAAGGTAATACCTTTTTCTATGATTGATTCTAATTATTTATCTAATTATAAAGAAGTATATACTAAATATAGTGATATAGTTAAATCTATTGATAATAATATTAAAGTAAAAGAATTAAATAATGCCTCTTAAGCCTAAGGTCTTAAGAGGAACAAGGAAGCCTTATTGTCTTCCTTGTTTTAGTTTATAAATCAAAAAACAATTTATTTGACATTAAACGGCACAATGATCAATACCTTTACCAATTAAAAGGACTAAACAAAGTCCTTTTTTCATACTATTTTATAGGTGAGTATATGAAAAAAATATTTGTAGTATTATGTTGTTTATTTATGTTATTAATTCCTAGAGTAAAGGCAAGTACTAGTAGTGCATCTTCCTATATATTAATGGATGAAACTACAGGAAGAGTATTATTATCTAAAGATATGCATAGTAAAAGATTAATAGCCTCAATTACTAAGATAATGACTGCTACTATAGCAATAGAAAGTGGTAAACTAGATGATATAGTAACTGTAGATGAATCTGTTTTAAAGGCCTATGGCTCTGGTATTTATATAGAAGTAGGAGAAGAAATAAAATTAAAAGATTTAGTATATGGATTAATGCTTCGTAGCGGTAATGATGCTGCGACAATGATTGCAAACTATGTCAGTGGTAGTGATGAAGAGTTTGTAAATTTAATGAATAACAAGGCCAAAGAACTAGGTATGAAGAATACTATCTTTTATAATCCCAGCGGACTTCCTACACCTCATGGTAACTATTCTTCAGTCTATGACATGGCTCTTCTTACTAGATATGCGATGAAAAATGATGCCTATAGAGAAATAGTTGGTACTAAGAAATATAAGGTAACTACTAATAAGAAGACTTATGTCTGGAATAATAAGAATAAATTACTTAGATATGACTATATAACCGGAGGTAAAACAGGTTATACTGAAGAGTCAGGTAGAACACTAGTTAGTACAGCAGATATTGATAATATGAAATTAATTGTGGTAACAATAAGAGACTCTGATGATTGGAATACTCATATAGAGTTATATAATTATGCTAAAGACAAATATTATCCCTATAAAGTATTAAATAAAAATAAATTTAAAGTATATGGAGATACTTATTATAAAGATAGTACCTTCTATATAAAGAATGATTTATATATACCCCTATTAAAGAGTGAGACAAAATCTCTTACTAGTCATATAGTTTTAGAAAAGAAGAAAGATTACCATAGCCATGAAAAGATAGGTAAGAATAGAATTCTACTAGGAGATACTCTTCTTTATGAAGAAGATATCTATATAATAAAGAATAATGCTAAATATAAGAAAGAAAGTATCTTTACTAAGATAAAGAAGTGGTTTAATGATTAACTATATATGGGGAGTATTTATATTACTAGGAGTAATAATTAGCATTATAAAAGGAGACAATAATCTTACTAATAATTTAATAACATCAGGTACTAAAGGAATAGATATAATTATTAATTTAGTACCTCTTATGTGTTTGTGGCTTGGTACTATGGAAATAGCGGACTCTTCTGGACTACTAAATATTATATCTAATAAATTATCTAAGATTATTAGAGTAGTATTTCCTGAGATACCTAAGGGAGACCCAGCTATTGCATATATATCATCAAATATAGTTATGAATATGCTTGGACTAGGTAATGCTGCTACTCCCTTTGGTATAAAGGCTATGACTAGATTAAAAGAGTTAAATAATAATAGTGATATTGCTTCACGTAGTATGATAACATTTTTAGTAATTAATACTTCTTCAGTAACTATAATTCCTACTACTATAATATCACTTAGAATAGCCTCAGGATCAAATAATCCTACTGAAATAATGACAGCCTGTATCATTACTACTTTTTTATCATCATTTATTGGTTTATTAATAGATAGATTATTCTATTTTATTTGGAGAAGACATTATGTTTAATTATTTAATACCAATAATAGTTATCATAATACTAATTTATGGTCTATATAAAAAAGTAGATATATTTGATACTTTCTTACTAGGAGTAAAAGAAGGATTAAAGAGTAGTATTAACTTATTTCCTACCATATTTGCTATGATAATAGCCATTAATTTACTTACTAATAGTGGTTTTATTTTAGATTTATCTAATACATTAAAACCTTTATTTAATAAGATATCTTTTCCAGTAGAGGTATTATCTTTAGCTATATTAAGACCAATATCTGGTAGTGCTTCTCTAAGTATGTTAAGTGAAATATTAAATAACTATGGACCTGATTCATTTATAGGAAGAGTAGCCTCAGTAATGCAAGGCAGTACCGATACAACCATATATATAATAAGTTTGTATTTTGCTAGTATAGGAGTAAAAAAAATAAAATATTCTCTAATAGTAGGTCTACTTTCAGATTTAATAAGTATAATTTTATCAGTAGTTATTGTAACACTTATATTTGGTAATTGATAAATATAAAATAATATGGTATTATACTACTTACCGGAGGAAAATATGGAAACTATACTAGATACTAAAAGTTTAAAAATATATAGTGAAATAATAGATAAATATACCATCTATTATACTCTTGAGAGAACGTCATATCCATATTATGTACTAACTAAAATGGAAGTATATAAGGATAATGCTCTCATGTTAAAAGTTAATACTAATATAAATAAATATGATGGTCATACCGTAGGAGCAGAGTATCAAAGTTTAATTATTACAACTCCAAATTCAGAGAGAATTATAAAATTAAATCTTAAAAATACTTTTATAGAGGACACTCTATCAGGAACTAAAGAAGAAATATCCTACTGTGAAGAAAATATCTTTAAAGAGAATATTTATACCTACTTTCGCAGTAAAAATAATAGATTTAATATACCAATAAATGAGTCAAAAAAGAGAAGATTATTACCAATATTTAGAAAGAATAAAACTAGCTAGATATTAACTACTAGTTAATAAATAGGAATTTTACAATTCCTATTTTTTCCTTATTTTATAAGTGTTTATAAATTTACGTTTGACAAGTACTATTAATTTATGATAAGATATAAAACGTCCGCTAAAAAAATAATGAGGTGTAGAAGTGAAAAAACATAAAATGGAAATTGCAGCGCTGACTCTTATCTTAGGAGTTTTATGTTATGCATTTTACGATAGCAATATTAAGGGGAGCGAACAAGAAATTGTTCTTACTAATGAATTATTCACCATGAGTGAGATTAAGAATAAAGAAGACATTACCATGGAAATGTTATCTATTCCTGGTGAAGAGTTAAAGAAAGAACAAGATAAAAAGCAAGAAGAAGAAAATAAAGAAGAAGTAAAAGAACAAAAGGCTGATGAAAAATTAATTAGTTTAGAGAATAGTGCATATAGTGTGACTTTAGCGGTAGAAGAAGAAACTATTCCTTATAACGAAATAATTTCTAATCAGGTTGTAAACTATGCTCTTCAGTTCGTTGGAAATCCTTATGTTTATGGAGGTAATTCATTAACTAGTGGAACTGATTGTTCAGGATTTACTAAATTAGTATTTGCAAATTATGGAGTATATCTTCCTAGAAGTGCTCCAGAGCAGGCTTATGCTGGAAGACATATAAGTCTTGAGGATATTATGCCTGGTGATATAATAGTGTCTGGGTATGATGGAGTAGTATGCCATGCCGCATTATATATTGGCGATGGAAAATTAGTACATGCACTAAATTCAAACGTTGGAATAGTAGTAACAAGTTTGTATATAATGCCTATTATAGATGTCAGAAGAGTTATCTAATTTGACAAGAATAGCGAAATCTGCTATAATAGAGAACGTCTTTTCAAAAAGACGGAAAGAAGTGAATGAAATGAAACCAAGTAAGCTCTTAGGAGTGTTAATGGCTTCAATATTAACTTTAGGAATTACTAGTGCCATAGTGTACTATGATAACATTAATAAAAAGAATGAGATTGTATTAGCGGAGTCTTTAATGGATCCTGCTACTATGAATGATAAAATGGTTGATAATGAGATTACTTCTACTCCTGAAGTAGAAGTAAAGGAAGAAAGAATAGAAGTATATGAAGGTATGACTTATGATGAGTTAGTTGAAAAGTTAAATAGAACTTTATCTTCTGATTTAACAAACATGGGTTATGCTTATGCTACATATTCACTAGAACTTGGAGTAGACCCTTATCTAGCGGTGGCTATATCAATGCACGAGACAGGATGTACTTGGAATTGTTCTTATCTTTTAAAGGCATGTAATAATGTCGGAGGACAAAAAGGTGAAGGATGTGGTAGTTATAGAGCCTATGATACTCTTGAAGAAGGTATATATGGTTTTATAGCAAACATCAAAAATAAATATGTCGACTATGGTCTATATACTGCGGAAGAAATGAATCCTAAGTATGCTGAAGACCCTATGTGGGCATCTAAAGTTAATAATTATATTGAAAAAATAAGAAATAACTAGGAGTTTACTTCTAGTTATTTTATTTATTCCCTCTAAGTCATAGTCTTAGAGGGTATTTTGAGCCTGTAGTCTCAAAATAAAGTCTATTATATATAAGCCGTATCTATATACTGAATATAATTTAATATAAAATTAGCAATTACTATTGACAATTGCTAATTTAGTGCTATAATTATATATGTAAGATTTAGGAGATGTATACAATGAAAAAAAGAGAATTTAAGACAGAAAGTAAAAGAGTATTAGACCTAATGATAAATAGTATTTATACTAATAAAGAAATATTCTTAAGAGAATTAATTTCTAATGCTAGTGATGCTTTAGATAAATTATATTATCTATCATTAACTAATAAAGATATAAAAGTTAAGAAGAATGATTTGGAAATTAAGATAGACTTAGATAAAGAAGCCAGAACACTTACTATTACTGATAATGGCTGTGGTATGACTGAAGATGAACTAGAAAATAATCTTGGTGTAATCGCAGAGTCAGGTTCACTTCATTTTAAAGAAGAAAATGATGGTAAAGATGATGTTAATATCATTGGTCAGTTTGGTGTAGGTTTCTACTCAGCCTTTATGGTAAGTGATAAAGTAGTTGTAGAGTCTAAGTCATATAAAGAAGAAGATTCACATATTTGGGAGAGTACTGGCGTAGATGGCTATACTATTTCTAAAGGTAAGAAAGAAACTACTGGTACTAAGATAACTTTATATCTAAAGAAAGATACTGAAGATTATAATTATAGTGATTTCTTAACTGAATATAAGATTAGAAGTATTATTAAGAAATATTCTGACTATATTAGTTATCCTATTAAAATGATGGTAGAGAATACTAGAAAGAAAGAAGATTCTGATGAATATGAAACATATACTGAAGAGGCTACCTTAAATAGTATGGTACCATTATGGAAGAAGGATAAAAAGAATATTAAGAATGAAGAATATAATAACTTTTATCAAGATAGATTCCATGATTATGAAGAACCTTTAAAAGTATTACATTTCAATATGGAAGGAAATGTTAATTTTACAGCATTACTATTTATACCAAGTCATGCTCCATATGACTTCTATAGCAAGGAATATGAAAAAGGTTTAGCCCTATATACTAATGGTGTATTAATAATGGATAAATGTAGTGATTTATTACCAGACTACTTTAGTTTTGTCAAGGGAGTTATTGATACTGAAGATATTCCTCTTAATATATCAAGAGAAACACTTCAAGATAATAAGAATATTAAGTTAATTGCTAAAAGCATTGAGTCAAAGATAAAGAAAGAATTATTATCTATGTTAAGTGATGAAAGAGATAAATATGAAGAGTTCTATAAAGCCTTTGGTATGGGTCTAAAATTTGGTATTTATAATGACTATGGAATAAATAAAGATAAGTTATCTGATTTAGTTATGTTCTATTCTTCTAAAGATAAGAAATTAACTACTTTAAAAGAATATACTGAAAGAATGAAAGAGGGTCAAGAATCTATTTATTATGCTTGCGGTGAATCAGTAGATAAAATAGATATGATGCCTCAAGTAGAAAGTGTTAAAGATAAGTACGAGGTATTATATTTAACTGAATATGTTGATGAGTTTACTATTATAACATTAGCAGAATACAATAGTAAGAAATTTGTTAATGTATCTAGTGAAAATACTGATATTTCTACTGAAGAAGAAAAGAAGCATATAAATGAAATAAATGATAATAATAAAGATATGTTATCTAGTATGAAAGACTTATTAGGAGATTCTGTTAAAGAAGTAAAATTTACTAGTAAGTTAAAGAATCATCCAGTATGTTTAACTACTGAAGGAGAAGTATCTACTTCAATGGAAAAAGTAATTAACTCTATGCCTACTGGTGAAAAGATTAAGGCTAGTGAAGTATTAGAGATAAATTCTAATCATAAAATAGCGGATAAATTAAAAGAGTTATATAAAGATAACAAAGAAGAATTTGAGAAATACACAAAGGTTATTTACTTTGAAGCAAGATTAATTGAAGGATTACCTATCGATAATCCTACTGAAATGAGTAACCTTATGTGTGATATAATGGCAGATAAATAAAAATTAAGAAAGGAATGTGATTATTATGTTGCCAAGTAGATTGTTTTTTGATGATAGTTTCTTCAAAGGAGAAGAAACAGTAAAGTGTGATGTTTTTGAGAAAGATGGTAAAATCTTTGTTGAGATGGAAGCACCAGGATATACAAAAGATGATATAAGCTTATCTATCGATAAAGGTGAATTATCAGTTACTTTCGAAAAAGAAAATGAGAAAGAAGAAAATAAAAAATACTTACATCGTGAAAGAAAGAGTTATAGCAAAGTAACTAGAACCTTCTATCTAGGAGATGTAAGCGAAGACGAGATAGATGCTAGTTTCAAGAATGGTGTTCTAGTAGTTAGTGCTCCTAAAAAGAAAGAAATTGAAACTAAGAAGACCATTAGTATAAAAGATCATGAATAATGGTCTTTTATTTTTAAAAAAAAATACTTGAATAACAACAAGGATAATGCTATAATTATATTGTTGTTACTGCCCTGTAGCCAAGCGGTAAGGCATCAGACTCTGACTCTGACATTCGTTAGTTCGAATCTAACCAGGGCAACCAAATAAAAAAATAGCCCTTAAGTAAAGGGCTTTATTTAAATTAGTTGCAACAATTATTTCTTCTACATCCGCAAGAACCATTACCCCAGAATAAAACAAAGAATATAATTAGAACAACTATAATTATCCAGTATCCACTATTGTTATAACCATAACCATAACCTGGATATCCATATCCGTACATAATACCATTCTCCTTTCATAGATATTATATTTATCTAAAAAAGAAGTGGGTATAATGTATACCTAATATAAATAATAAAAAAATTAAAGGATGTGATTTTATGACAAATAAAGATTTAGCAGATTTAATATTTCCTAATCTAGAACATGATGTAGATTATTATGAGAGCTTATATCCAGAAAGAGAATTAAAAGAAGGAGAAAAAGTAACAAGATTTGCTCCTAGTCCAACAGGGTATATGCATATTGGTAACTTTATGAGTGCTCTAGTAGATTATAGTATAGCTAAGAGTAGTAATGGTATTTTCTTTCTAAGAAATGAAGATACTGATAAAGCAAGAGAAGTATCAGATGCTGTTGATAAAATTATGGAAACCTTGTATAAGTATGGTATGATTCCTGATGAATATGAATATAAAGGTGAAATAGTAGGTAACTATGGACCATATATTCAAAGTGAAAGAAAAGAAATATATCATGCCTATATCAAAAAATTAATAGAAATGGGAAGAGCTTATCCATGTTTCTGTACTAGAGAAGAACTAGAAGACTTAAGAAAAAATCAAGAAGAAAAGAAGATGCGAACTGGATATTATGGAAGATTTGCTAGATGTAGAAATATAAATATTGAAACTGCAATCGAAAAAATAAAGAATGGCGAGCCATATGTCATAAGATTTAAGTCTATGGGTGATCCAGATAAAAGATTTGTTTTTGAAGACCTAGTAAAGGGAAGAATCGAATTTCCAGAAAATGATCAAGATGTTGTAATCATGAAATCAGATAACTTATTGCCAACATATCATTTTGCTCATCTAGTAGACGATCATTTGATGCATACTACTCATGTAGTAAGAGGAGAAGAATGGTTATCTTCTGTACCATTACACATTGAATTATTTAAATCATTTGGTTATAAAGCTCCAAAATATATACATATTCCATTAATACTAAAACAAGACGGAGAAACTAAAAGAAAAATAAGTAAGAGAAAAGATCCTGAAGCTTCAATGAGTTTCTATAGTGAAAAAGGTTATCCCGCTATTGCAGTAATAGAATCATTAATGACTATAGCTAACTCTAATTATGAAGAATGGCATAATGCTAATCCAGATAAGACTTTCTTAGATTTTACTTTCTCACCTAAAAAGATGTCTCCATCAGGAGCATTATATGACTTAGAGAAATTAAATAATATATCTAGAAATTATATTAGTAAAATGACTAAAGATGAGGTATATAATGAATTATCTAAATGGTCCAAAGAATATGATAAAGACTTTTATGAATTAATTACTAAGTATGAAGAATATACTAAAAATATATTAAATATAGAAAGAGAACAAAAGAAACCTAGAAAAGATTATGCTAGTTTTAGTGAAGTAAAAGGACAAATATTCTATATGTATGATGAGTTATATAATCCTGATACTTATGAATGGGGTAGTATTACTGATAAAGAAGAAATAAGTACTATATTAAATACTTATATAGATAAATATTATGATGTAACTGATAAAGAAGTATGGTTTAATAATATTAAACTATTAACTGATAGTTTAGGCTATTGTAGTAATATGAAAGAATATAAAGAAAATCCAGATAATTATAAAGGATCAGTTGCTGATATTTCTACAGTACTAAGAGTGGCTTTAACTAGTAAGAGTATGACTCCTGATTTATATGAAATAATGAAATTATTAGGAAAAGATAGAATTATTGAAAGAATAAATAATTTACTAAAGAAATAGTTTAATGATGAAGTTGTAAGATAAAAGTAGACACAAAAAGAATGTGTTTGCTTTTTCTTTTGTTAAAATAGAAATAGGAGGTAAAAATATGGCAAAGAAAGGTCAAAAATTTAAAACATGGACAGCTGATGAAAAATATAATGTAATCAAACCAATTATTGATTTAGAAATTAGCTTAGCACAAACAGGTAAAAATACAGGTGTTAGTAATAGTATGTTACACCGTTGGATTAAGTCATATAAGGAAAATGGTTACGATGGTTTAAAAACCAAAAAGAAGCCTGGAAATCCACTAATGAAATATTCCAGAAGAAAAAATCTTACAAAAGAAGAACATTTAGAATATGAAAATATGAAGTTGAGAATTGAGAACGAATTATTAAAAAAAGGATACCTAATGAAAGGAGATGGTACAATTGTAAAATACACGAAATAACCCAAATAAAATATGAAATAATTGAATTATTAAGCAAAGAATTTAATATAAAATCCTTATGTTTAATTATGAAAGTATCTAGAAGCGGTTATTATAAATGGCTTAAAAATAAAGAAAATTTAAATAACTATGAATTAAATAGAAAAGATTTAGGAATTTTAATAAAAGATATTCACACAAGAAAACCAAGTTATGGATATCATAGAATAAATGCAATTATAAGACGGGAAACTGGCTGGATTGTATCAGACAATTTGGTACATAAAGTATGTAAATTGTTAAATATAAAATCTAAAACAAGACATTATAAGTATAAGAAACCTGGTGAAGAGTCGATTAAATATTCTAACCAAATATGTGGTAATTGGAATACAACAAGACCTTTTGAGAAAATTGTATCAGATACAACTACGTTTTGGTTTAGGAAAAGAAAATATGATTGGACATTTTATTTAGATGTTTTTAATAATGAAATTGTTGGTTATGATGTAAGAGATTCAATGCATGGTAATGGTATCATAAATCATCGTGAAGCTTTAAATGATATGTTAAATAATAAAATAAAAAGAGGATATAAAGAACTTGAAACTATCGTTCACACAGATCAAGGTTCAGTATATTCCTCAGTGTCATTTAACAATATATTTAAATCTTATATGGTTACTAGATCTATGTCTAGAGCTGGTACACCAACTGATAATCCAGTTATTGAATCAAAAAATGGCTGGATTAAAAAAGAAATGTATATTGATTTTGACATAAATAATTATAACACAGTTCAAAAATTTATTGATGATATAGTTTGGGATAATAATAATTTTAGACCAAGTTATGCACTAAACTATAAAACCCCAATTGATTATAAAACTCAACTAGGGTTTAAATAATATTCTTTTAGTGTCTACTTTTTATTGACAAGTTCATTTAATGACTGTTTCTTTTTCTTCTTATAGATATATAAGTATATATTTATGGCTTATATATAATAGGTATGTAGATACATTGTTATTAGACTATAGGCTAATAACAACACTTTAATACCTTAGAATTAAAGTGATTATAATATATTATCTAAATATGTCGAATATCTTTACAAATAAATAAACTATTGCTATAATGTAAGTGTAAAATAAAGGAGAGCCTATGATTACACAAACTATAGATATATCTAATGTAAAAAAGATATTAAAATGTTGTCCACATTACGATGATATAATAAATTCAGAAGTCGACTATGAAGATGAATTATCATATGATTTAATAGACTGGTATAAAGATTTAATATTCTCTTGTAATGCCGATAACGAAGAAGAAGTAAAAATAATTAGATTAATTGATAGAAGTCTCTATATGTATGTAAATAGTTATAAATATAAAATAGGCTTAAAAAAAATAATAGATATAAAAGATATAGATTTAAATAGTGATAAAAGTATTAAAAATCTAATTAAAAAGATTATTAATTATACCACTAAATATGAAAATAACGAAATATTAAATATTACTAATGGAAGATGGCTATAAAATATTATAGCCATCTTAAATATTTAATAAACAAATTTCATAATAATATGATAAAATAATAAGTAGGTGGTAGTATGTATATAAATGTATTAACTCAAATAGGAGCCAAAGCAGTAGATCAAAATTATATCTATTCAGTACCAAAAGAATTAATAAGTAAAATAAAAGTAGGTATTAGAGTAAAAATAAGTTTTGGTAAAATGATTCTTGAAGGATTTGTTACTAAGATAAATCCAGATATAAATTATGATAAAACCAAAATAAAAGATATACTAGATATAGTAGATGATACTCCAGTATTAAATAAAGAAATGCTTCTTCTAGGTAAAGATATGAGTAATAAACTATTATGTTCATTAGTATCATCCTATCAAGTAATGCTACCTAAAGCCCTAAAAGCTGAAATAAATACCAATATCAAAATAAAATATAACAAATATCTTAAAAGATTAAAAAGTATTGAAGAAATAGATGAATATATTAAAAATTGTAAATATGAAAGTCAAATAAATATATTATGTAAGTTAAAAGAAGGAGATATTCTAATAACTAAAATGACTAGTAGTATTAATACTATTATTAAATATGGTTTTGCTAAAATAGTCATGGAAGAAGAAAAAAGATATAATTATACAGGTTCACATAACTATAAGAAAGTAGAACTAACTGATAAACAAAAAGAAGTAGCTTCTAGAGTAATAAATTCATTCGGTACTTCAAAAACATTTCTTTTATATGGAGTTACCGGTTCTGGTAAAACTGAAGTATATATGAATATTATAGAGAAGACTATTAATAATGGAAAGACCGCTATTATGTTAGTACCAGAGATAAGTCTAACACCTCAAATAGTAGGTAAATTTATCTCTAGATTTGGTAATATAATATCTGTATTACATTCTAAATTATCTGATACTGAAAGATATGATGAATATAGAAAAATAACCGAAGGTAAATCTAAGATAGTAATAGGTACAAGAAGTGCTATCTTTGTACCATTTAATAATATTGGAGTAATAATAATCGATGAAGAACATACTTCTTCATATAAACAAGAAAATCATCCAAGGTATAATGCCAAAAATATAGCTATTTGGCGTAGTAACTATCATAAATGCCCAGTATTACTAGGTAGTGCTACTCCTAGTCTAGAATCAATGGCAAGAGCAGGTAATAAAGTATATGAACTTCTAACACTAACTACTAGAGTAGGATCTAGTACTCTTCCTAAAGTCCAAATAGTAGATATGAAAGAAGAAGTAAAAAAAGGCAATTTCATATTATCAAGTATTTTAAAAGAGAAGATAAAAGAAAAACTAGCTAAAAATGAACAAGTAATATTACTTCTAAATAGAAGAGGATACTCTTCAGTAATAACCTGCAGGGACTGTGGTTATACTTTGAAATGTCCAAACTGTGATATTACATATACTTATCATAAAAGTAGTAACAATCTAAAATGTCATTACTGTGGTAAAGCAGTACCATTAAATAATAAATGCCCTAAATGTGGTGGAGAAAATGTCAAAGACTATGGACTTGGTACTGAGAAACTAGAAGAAGAATTACATAAATTATATGACACTAAAATAGTTAGAATGGATGTCGATACCACTAGTAAAAAAGGACAACATGAAAAAATAATTGAAGACTTTGGTAGTCATAAATATGATATCTTAATAGGTACTCAAATGATAGCTAAAGGCTTAGATTTTCCACTGGTAACTCTTGTGGGAGTAGTATCTGCTGACTCATCATTAATGGTACCAGACTTTAGAGCGGGAGAAAATACCTTCCAGTTACTTTCCCAAGTATCTGGTAGAGCGGGCCGTAGTACAAGTCCTGGTGAAGTAATAATCCAAACATATAATAAAGAACATTATAGTATCGAATTATCTTCAAGACACGACTATATAAGTTTCTATAAAGAAGAAATGCAAATGCGTAAAATGCTAAAATATTCACCATACTATTATATGACTTTAATTAGTATTACCTCTAAAGATTATAATATAGGTTTTGAAGAATCCGGTAAAATAGGAAACTATTTAAAAAGTAAATTAAACCCCAGTACCATAATATTGGGACCTACTACTGCAAGTATGTTTAAAATAAATAATATATATCATTATCAAATAATATTAAAATATCAAAAGGATAATAACCTATATGATACATTAAAATTTATTGATAGTATGTATAAAAATAATTCCAAGGTAAAAGTAGAGTTTGATTTTGATCCAATAAGGATATAAAAATCTTGCTCTTTTTTTCTTTTTACTATATAATTAAATTATACAGTAAAAGGTAAAAAAGAGCAAGATATTTTATAACTGAAATATAATGCATTTCTTGCTTGCTTAAACAATAAGAAAAATTTGTATAAAAAAACAAGTATTTTAATATTTACTTGTTTTCTTACTTTCTATTAATTTTTTTTAAGTAGTTTTTTATTATAATTAAATATTTGTCTTTTTATCGAGTCCAACACCAATGTGTAACATTTGGTTTGTATTTATTTTTCCAAGCACACATATATTTTCCTTCTTTTTCTGTTTTTCCACTCTTCATATTTGTATCACAATATAAATTAATTAAATTACCTCCTGCAACACCGCAATCAGCATCTTCATTACAAGTACAATTTAACAATTTTCCTTCACCAGAATCACCGCCTGAGCCTCCAGAACCGCCAGAACTGGTTGGACAAGTTAATTTACTTCTACTATCAACCAAATAATCTTTCCAGTTACCATCTGAACCTGTTCCACCTTTTGACATGTAGCATTTATCATCAACCTCATACCACCAATCATTAACTAGCTTAGTTCTTACTTTAACTGGTACACCGCAGGCATAAGCTGTAACTATAGAGTAACTTGTTCCTGAACCACTACGGCAATTTAAACCAATATTAGCATTTATATACATTGTTTTTGTACTAACTTCAGTCCAATTAACTCCAAGCGTTATTGTACAATCAGTTTTACTAGCATCACAGAAATCACTAGCTTTATATGTATTTGTATCTTGACTATATGTTTGCTTAGTACAGTTTCCACTTAAACATTTCCATTCTGCTCCACTTACACCTTCATAACCATTTCGCATAATATTTAAATAACTTGAATTATTATAATTAGGTAATCCAGTAGACATAATAGTATCATTATAATACATTGAATGTAAATTACTACCATTTTTAGTAACTATACCATTTGCATCTACTGAATATGCTGCCGTAGATATCAAGGTACCACCATTAACACTAAAGTTTATTATTACTCTATTTCTACGCCACTGAGCATACATAGTTATATCACTATTACCAGAATATGTTGCACCAGCAGAATATGAGGTTCCATTACCAGCACTACTAGTATTCCAATTAACAAACGTATATCCTGTTCTAATAGGTTTACTAGTACTTAAAGTTATGTTTTTATTATGTTCTTTTACTTGATTACTAGGCGCACCACTTCCACCATTAGCATTATATTTTATAGTATACGTCTTTAATTTTACTATTGGAAAATATGTTTCACTCTTATTTATATTTTTTGAAGTGTTTTGTGACCAAGTACTTGTCATAGCATTACTATCGGTGTTCCAACCAACTACATTATATCCTGCTTTTTTTATAATTGGAGAAGTAATAGTACATGTTTCATCCTTATTTACCAAACACAATTTTTTAATATCATTAGTTTGTCCACCAATTGTATCAGCAGTTCCTCTACTAAATATAGTTATATAAGAACTAAAACTTTTTATCAGTAGATTTATAATTACCACTCTTGTCTCTAGTTACCGCAGCTATAGTAATATCTCCACTATTTGTATAAGATAATTTAACTTCTTTGTCATCTACTTTATACCATTTATCTTCTGTAATATTTATAGTACTATCACTACTACAAGAAAAAGTTTCTCCCTCTTCGTTACAAGTACTTACATTTTTATTAGATGTAGCATTAACATCAGATTTAAAATAATGATTACCATTTTGATTACCATTTTCATCTATTATATTGGTATCATCATAAGTTATCTTAATACTATCATTACCATTTATGCTTATAGTAGGTTCTTTTATATCTAGTGTTTTAATATTTTTTGTAGTACATGCCTCTGAATCATTACTTGATGTCATACATACTCTTATGTCATATCCCGTATTTGATTCTAGTCCTGTAATCTTACATTTATTACCATTAATTGTAGTATTGTTATTTTCTATAAATTCTGCATTTCCGCCATCAATTCTACTCTTAGCATAGCTGCATTTCCTTTCTGTTATATTACTACTAGTACCATCTTTAGTTTTAAACTCGGCATCAGTAAATTCTGCAATTATAGTATCAGTATATGTTTCTTCCCCTTTAATAGTAGGGAGTTTCTTTATATTTTCTGGTTTTTTACCACCAGTGCAATAATTAAATGCCTCTATTTTATCCGTTTCATTCTCACTAATTTGTGGTGTTAAAACAAATTCTTTTTTTATTACTTTAGTAGT
>ERZ779907.91-NODE-91-length-22901-cov-2.88002_pt1 | contig 22901 bp, 14 predicted proteins | sample MGYA00511244_ERZ779907 | MGnify/ENA primary metagenome ERZ779907 (study PRJEB29588, sample SAMEA2150909) | human gut metagenome | biome: human gut; feature: human-associated habitat; material: faeces | place: Denmark | collected 2008/2010 ... | reverse complement strand
CCAATCGGAAATCTACTTTACCACCCGCAAGGCTGTGATAACTTTAACTCCTAAAGACAAGACCTTAGGTATAGACCCTGTCACGATGGAAGTTGAACAAGCAGGCGGAGCCTATGTATTGGACGTTAAAGAAGAAAATGTAACTGTGGATGAGACAACCGGAGCCATTACTTTTACCGAAAACACCGGAACTGCCAATTGCCGATATTATATCAATAAAGGACGTAAATTAGCAATCCATGAATGGCATTTCTCTGCTCTGACGGTAGATGGCAACCGATGCTTGAACATGAATTGCGTAGCTCCTCCAAAACCGAGCTGGAACTTCTGGTTAGGCGTAGGAGCCAATCCGTGGATTTTCAAATACCGTGGCGGCAAACTGAATGAGAATACAGCTTGCAATCCGTTCGAAATGAATAACCTAAGGGCTTTGAAAGTAGAGCACAATTATGTTGACCCCAATGACAGAACAACAGCCAACATTCAAGTATTCATCAAACTCGAAGGAGAAACGGAATGGACCAATATTATCACGACTCCGACTTATGAGAATTTGTTTGAAACTGCAGCTTCAGCCGGAAATGTTCCTTACTTTGGCTTTATAGGCGGAAGTGCCGGTAAGAAAGGTACAGTAACTATCAGTTCATACGAAGTCACCAACATTGAATAATACTGAAAAGAGAATTTTATGAAACGGACTATAAATATTAGAATCAATCGGCGTACCTGTATAGGTACGCTGATTATCCTGCTTTCAATGTTTGCCCAGTCCTGCCGGGACAACGAGGCAATGAAATGGGTGGATTTGCGCTATAAAGCTGATGACAGCTATACGATTACTGCAGATGGTACGCAAACAGTGAATATTCAGGTAAAGTCCACTGACCCGTGGATTGTTTACAGCAACCATAGCGACTGGTGTACCATTTCACCGGACAAAGGCGAAGCCAGTGAACTCTATGATGTACAAATCACCTATAAGCCCAACACCGCATTGGATGACCGCACGGATACAATCACTATCAAAAGCGATTATTGGATTGGCAAAGAGGTAGCCGTAATCCAAAAAGGAATTGCTTACATGGCGTTGGAAGGCGACCAGGATTTCTTCCTGACGAAAGAAGATAACAGTACGAGAACATTTCAGGTAAAATCCAACCAGAAATGGAGCGCATCCGTTACCGAAGGCAGCGGATGGCTCTCTATCGCATCCGGTGAAAGCGGTGAGTCGGACGGAGAAGTCACCGTAAAATGTACAGTGAACAAGGGTGAGAAACGATATGGCAAAGTAGTCGTATACGACCGGCATGGCATAGCCACCGCCGAGGTAGCGTGTACTCAAGACGGCGTGCAACTTGATCCGGAAAACATTTCGATTCGTACCGGCCATACAGCCCACGAAATCACCTTGCCGGTTGTTTCCAACACTGAATGGACAGTTACCAAAGATGACGCAGATGCAGAATGGTATTCATTCGAGCAAACAGAATTTGAAGGCACACAGAACCTGGTTATCCGACTTAATGCCAACACAGGATCTTCTGTTTTGAAAGCATCATTCACTCTGTCTACCAAGGTAGTGGAAGGTATTACTCCGGTCACTCGTACCATCACGCTGAAGCAAGCGAACGAAGCGATTGCCGTACGGCATGAGTTCGATGACCCGAATAACTGGGGCATCAACAACGGAACCGGCATGGCAAACGGAGACCTTACTTGTACCGCCGCACGCGTGACACGCGGCAGCTTTGCTCCGGGATACTACTCATTCCGTATCAAATCGATGACCGATGATGCACAATCTACCTTATTCTTCACCTATGGCTCCAATGAAATCAGATGGCATCTGAATATGAGTACAGGAAAGACCAATTACAGTACTTCACCTTGGACACCTATCATTGAAAGAAACAAGGCATTCGACAAGAGTTTGAAATCATATACATTAGGCCTTAATCTCACAAAGAGCGAGACAGCCGGTCTGATGAAAATAGAGTGGTACTTGGACGGTGTACTCATGGACAGCCATGACAATGGCAACGGAGTATCATTCAATTATGCAGATGCGTTCATCTATCTTGGCGCGAGTGCCGGAACCGTGGTATATGACTGGTGGGAATACACCGCCCCAATCGACTGGGGAGATGAATAACAACAAATAACTAAAAAAATGAAAATGAAAACATTATTTATATTATTTACTCTAATGGCCACTTTCTGCATGGGGTGCGACGACAACAGCAATGACGCAACTCCCGGGAAGCCGGAAGCCAAAATCGAGCAATTCACATTGCAATGTGGAGGCACTTATTATCGAGGAAGTATCAATGAAACCTCCAAAGTAATCAGTATCAGTGGCATAACTAGCCGGACAGCAATCACCGGGGTTAAATGTCTATTATCAGGGGGAGCTACCATCTCCCCCAACCCGCAGGACATAAAACGTTGGGAAATGGAACAGAAATTTACGGTGACAAGCAGTGATAACCAAATAGCGGAATATACTCTTTTACTGCCGGAACTGCAGAACGAGCCGGAACCATCATCAAAAGTAGTTATCGGCTATCTGCCTGCCAACGACTGGGAATATAATGACCAATTCGATAATATACATTGGGAATATCTAACACATATCAATGTCAGTTTTGCATTAGCGAAATCCGACGGTACATTGAATACAGACAGAGTGGCCACCAACATCAGGCAGATTCGTGACAAAGCACACGCAGAAGGTGTAAAAGTTTTGATTTCTATTGCTAAAAATACCGCAGGTGAATTTACAACAGCTATCAGTAACGAAACTTCCCGAAGCGCACTGATAGCCAATATTATACAGTTCACCCGAACAAACCAGCTCGATGGATTCGATATTGACTACGAAGAGTACACAAACTGGAATGCTAATTTTCCGTCACTCCTTGCTTTCATCCAAGCATTGCACGCAGCTAAAGACGAGAATATGCTGATGACTTGCGCAGTAGGCCGATGGCTGACATATACCGAGGAATGGCAGCAGTATTTCGACTATATCAACTTAATGAGTTATGATAACGGAAGTTTTACCGCAACCCCCGTACAACACTCTTCTTTTGATGATTTTGTTGCAGATTTAGCTTATTGGCTGAATACGAATCTGACTCCCAAAGAAAAAATTGTAGGAGGACTTCCTTTTTATGGTTATTCTTGGGATGAAACCGTTCCCAAAGATGAAGTAAGAGCCGTCCGCTATCATGGAATTCTCAAATATTTCGGCAAAACGGCAGAAGTAGCCGACAGTGATGTACAAAGCAAGACTTTCTACAATGGTAGAGTCACCATTCGGAAGAAATGCCAATATGTAATGCATGAAGGTTTCGGTGGTGTCATGATCTGGCAATTGTTCCAAGATGCACACGAAGAAGACTGGAAGCTGATTAATGTAGTGGGTGAAGTGATGTCTCAGCAAAAATAAGAGAAGGACATTGTAGCTCTATGAGAATGCCTTCTCAATAATTAAAGAAAAGAATATGACCTTATAGAGGCAAGAAATAGATAAATTTGGAATTTAAAAGGAGGTTCTCTTATCACCTCCTTTTTAAACAATAAAGTAAGCTAAATTTATAGGTTAAAGGTATCTTCCCATATGAGATGATATTCTTTTCTTTACATTGATACTTATGCATCAAATATCTGAAATCCTTTAAGGATAGTTCGTAGAAATCCAACTTTCATACTTGACAACCAGTGAAAATTACTCGAAAATAGTATTTAATTCCTAATGTTTCAATAAATACTCTTTTTCGAGAACAAGGTCTCAGCCTGTGTTCGCAACATCTATACCATCACGGAAGAATATTCTAGTTTTACTGGATGTTTGTTGAGATTACTATAAGCAGACTGTGTATTTGCTTGGGTACTGATTGGTTGATCTGTTTAGACAGCAACTTCCACCTCCCACTTCTCAATAGTTGTTATTATCTCTTTTAGATTGATCGGTTTAGCTAAAAAATCATTGCATCCACAAGCATAAGCTTCTTCTTCATATGAACTGAAAATAGAGGCTGTTATAGCAATAATAGGAATACCCGGATTGAACTCTCGGATTTTCCGGGCAGCGATAAAGCCGTTCATCACCGGCATTTCTATATCCATAAGTACAATGTGGATAGATTGGTTCTTTACCATGTTTACTGCTTCCAGCCCATTTATAGCATGAAGTACATTATAATTCTTCTTTTTAAATAGGCCTGCCATTAAAAGATATTGGCTTGGAATATCTTCGGCTACTAGTACAGTTCGGATATTGGTTCTCAAATCAATATCATTCTGTTGGGGATTCATAATTGGTGAATGAAGACTTGTCATTGTACAATGTTGATATGTTTTTGATGCTCATTATAGATATGTAAATATGAGTTCACTATTTTGGTGTTCGCAACCATAGTTTAAGGCAAATCAGGTATATTCCGATAAATTCAATACTGATTATTATAGCAATGGATATGACTGAAAGCCATATTGGAAATCCAAATCCGAAACTTAATGTAAAAATGAATCCTTTTATAATTGATAGCGGATTAATAGAGCTGAAATCAAAGCTATCAGTTTCCGGTGTAGATAAAAAAGTTAATAAACAGAACTGCAATATCAGTACAAAGACTGATATCGCAGATACACTTATTTTATGTCTTGCTATACTTTTCACTTTTTGTCTGTAAACAGAAAAATTCATTGATATAATTCCTCCGGATTTGCATTACTCTCTTCAAACCAGGAAGTACTAGTATTGTTTGGACCCTTTATCCAATCGATATAACCTGGATAAGCGTTGATAATAGAGGAACGTTCCTTCGGATATTTCCATGCTGGTGAATCTTTTGTTTCACGGGGGAAATCCAAAGCCCATGAATACATCTCTTCCATGCGGTAATATACATCTCTGGATTCATCTGAGCGGTCTTTTCCTGTACCCAATAAATTGCGATCCATCTTTGCTGTCGGTTTATAATCGGGTAAATGAATTTCGTGGGAACGGGAGCCGACAAAGATAAATGGATTGATTCCAAGTTTGGGTAGTTCGCTGATAGCCGATTTTAGGTTAATGGAAACCGTCTGTTTGTCAGCTCTAACCTGACTCTTTCCTTTGTCAGTATTGATAAAAGCGCCGTTAAACTGTGCGATATTGCTTACATTGTTCCATACGATGAGTGTAGTGTTATCATTATCTTTTTCCAAAGTGGCCCCCTCTAACGAACTTATATTATTTTTATTTATAGGCAATGTAATTCCGAAACCTATCTGGGTAGAGCTTGCTGCCCCTTTAGCTATCGGATCGAACTCTAAAGTGATTCTTGTAATGTTATTTGCTTCGTCTTTTCCAAAAGTATATGTGTAATTGACTACAAAATCATTCATGTCATAGTCTCCTTGGTTTGGCCATAAGTCCTCAAATGCAAGAGTTCCGTATATGGATTCGGAAGCGACTGCTATTTCAACCGGATCAATCACAGTGCCTGGCTGGATTGCATCAGGTATCGGACTGGAAGAGACGGAAATTAACACATCGTTGAAATCATAATCGGATTTTACATCGCCGACAGGCCGGATATCGAAACCGGTTACACAGCAATCATAGTCGTCCATCCAACGTGTTACAGCTTGCGACATGCCTACTTGGTTCAATTGGGGGGTTGAATAGTAGTTACCTCTTACATCACCGTTCAACTGCGGGTATAATTCCGACCCGCTTATCCTTTTAAAATTGTATGCTGAGGCATCTGTTATGGATGATCCGTTACCCTTATAACCTTCACGTGCTACTGCAAAACCAATTCGTGTCCCTTCTGGGAAAGTTGTACTGTATTCATTTCCATCCCAGTAAAGTAATTGTATTTTCAGACCAGCCGGGCATAGCATCTGGTGTGTGTTCGGCAATAACATAGTCATGTGAAGAGTGGCGGGGGTTAAATAGTTCATGGATGACAACTCGCTTTCAGTATAGTTATAATACATCAACGAATTGTATGTGTTCATATTATTTATATAAAAACCACCGTCACCGATATAGGTGCCCCAAACCTCTGCACCATTTTTGCCTACAACTCTTAAGTCTGAATTCTTCGAGAAATCAGAGTCCTTTACATTCTGCTTTTCAGGGTACAGGCTATTAATTTGGTTAATGAAACTACCAGGAAGAGTTGTGGTAGATACCAAGCTGGAGCCTCCGTTTTCAATTGGAATAGGGATGCCTTTGTTGCTTACCTCTACGTTCTTATAAAGAACACATAATCCTTTATAGTTACTGCTGATATTTTTAGTTGGCGTATACACTTCGTCTTCTGTGCCTCGCGTTCGTGTAGCTGTCGGGAACGGGACAACTTTGAAGTTAGCTGTAATGACATCCTGGATATCATAGCTTGGGAGTTCTTCTGTATCTCCGACAGAGTATCCGGCTGAAAGAGGAATGATGTATAACTGGGAGATGTTCTTTCCCACTACAACTTTCGCTTCCAATTTTCCTATCTTATCAGTATAACCGGCAAAAGCCGGATTTTCCAGTTTGCCATCTTCATTTAAACAAGGTTTACTAGTGTAAATACCAAATTCCACACCTTCAGCTGCTTTCCCGTTAAAGTCTGTAGCATGAATGATAATGGATGTATTTTCTGTTTTGAGGGAGAAGTCTGTGAGTAATCCTACTTTGTCCTCGTCCTGATTTTCGCTGTCTGTGTCTGGATTATACAGATTCTTTTCTTGAAAGCACGAGCTAAAAAACAGCCCGAAAATCCCGAAAGATAGCCATGTTAAGTTTACCTTTTTCATGATGAATGTATATTATACCTCTAAAGGTATGTTTGTATTATACAAACATACGGAAAAGGTAGATTGCTTGTTATCTGAAAATAGACTAATTCCTCTGAAATAGTATACATTAAAGTAAAAAATATACCTATTCGCTGCTATTCATTTATAGATGTGAAACATTAGCTTCATTGTAGTAATAATATCTTCTAATTGGCTGTGATTATGAATATGTTTCTTTGTTGATTTATATTCTCTGTATTGTACAAAATATTTATCTGCAATGTATCCTTCCTCATTTTATTCTTTCGGACTGTTTCAACAGGTTATCTTTTAGCCCTTTTCCCTAAACCTTTCCTTTGGTAGTGAATGACAATGAAATAGAGATATAATGGGATATAACAATGAAACATAGAAAGTCCCTTTTTTGTAAAAGTAACTTTTTCGAGACAGGTTTAGGATAAGAAATCCCCCAACATCCTCTAATCATCTTATAAATATAAAACGTTTAGGGATGTTGGGGAACAGCATTAACAGAGTTTCTTATTTTATTTTCTTATTTCCCTTTGGGGAGCAGCCAATATTTTCCAGACAATGGCAGATAGTACAGCTCCTACGCATGGAGCAGCGATAAAGAGCCATAGCTGTGCTAAGGCTTCACCGCCTGCAAACAGAGCAGGTCCGATACTGCGTGCCGGATTGACAGAGGTTCCGGTTATAGGAATACAAACGATGTGGACTAAAACCAATGTGAGGCCAATGGCTAGCCCGGCAAACTTAGGTGCCGAATTTTCATTGGCTGTTGTACCTAGTACTACTAATACGAAAATAAAAGTAAATACCGCTTCTGCAATAAATGCGGGGACGAGTGCAGCTTCTCCGAAACTGTTTGCACCGGTACCTGTTATGCCTAGTCCTGATGTTATAGCATAAAGGATGGCCGAACCGGCTATGGCACCTATTACTTGCGACACCATGTAACCAATTGCTTCACCGGTTTTCATACGTCCGGAAAGCCATACTCCAAGTGTGATGGCTGGATTGATGTGGCAGCCCGATATGCCTCCAATGGTATATGCCATTGCTACGACCGATAGGCCGAATGCAAAGGCAATGGTTAGCACGGCGGCAACTGAAGTTGCTCCTCCATTAAGTACAGCTGCTCCGCAGCCCATCAGAACAAGCACCATTGTTCCAAGTGCTTCTGCTAAAAATTTCTTGTTCATAACTTTTTTTATTTATGGAAATCGTAAATTCTTATTCAAAACTGTATTTTCATTCTTCTCATACGCAAACTAAACTCCCGTTTTATGAAGCATCTCAATCAAGGCATTCTTCTCCAGTGGTTTAGGCAGGAATCCGTTAAAACCTCTGGACAGCACTTTTTCCTTATCGTCATTATAGGCAAAGGCTGTAACGGCTATAATGGGAACGTTTGATTCGAGCTGCCTGATTGCATCGGTAGCTTGGTAGCCGTCTACTACAGGCATACCTATATCCATTAAAATGACATCAGGGTTACATTCTAGAAACTTAGAGATAGCTTCTTCACCGTTCTCTGCACGTACCAGCTTATATTCTTTCCCTAAATATGCCTTGTAGAGTGCATAGTTGTCATCCATATCCTCGGCAATAAGGATCGTTTTACATATTCCCTTGCCGGCAGGATTAGATGTTCCCGTTGTCTGTATTACTTCTTTTGTTTCTAATGGCAGGAAGTCCAATGGCTTGGCAGGTAAGGTAAACCAGAAAGTGGAACCTTTGCCTAATTCCGATGTAACGCCGATGGTTCCTCCTAACTTCTTTATGATAGTCTGACTGATGGAAAGTCCAAGTCCTGTACCTTGCCGTTTTGCATCTAGTTTTGTAAACCGCTCAAATACTTTATCCTTTTTATCAGCCGGAATGCCGGTTCCGGTGTCTGATACAAAAAAATACATTCCATTGTCTCTCAATTCATACCCCAATGTAATGCTACCCTGCGATGTATATTTAAGTGCATTAGACAAGAAGTTGGAAATAACCTGTGATAATCGGTTCTTCTCAGTATGGATAAAACAAACAGGCAGTTTGGGTACAAAATGTATCTTTACCGGACTGTCAGCTTCTTCCAGTCGAAGACGGAAAATTCCTTCCAGTTCCCGCATCACTCTGTTTACATCTACGTCGGTGTATATGAACTCTAATGTGCCAGCCTCTATTTTTGACATATCCAAAATGTCATTTACCAATTGGAGGAGCATGCCGGTATTCCCTTTGATGATTTCTATATAAGAATTGCGTTCTTCTTCGGTAGCAGTTGGCAATAATCCTGCAAAACCCACAATCGCATTCAGTGGAGTGCGGATTTCATGGCTCATATTTGCCAGAAAAGCTGTTTTCTGCTCACCGGCGAGTTCTGCCGTTCTTTTTGCCTTTTCCAGCTCTTCTTGTATCTTCTTTTGTTTGGTGATATCACTGACCGTCAGTAATACCTTGCCATCGCAGTTTAATTCCAAATAACTCCCGGATACGCTGACGATGCAATCAATATAATCACCTTTATCTTCAGAAAGATAAAGCTGCATGGGAACTTCCAACTGCGAAAAATGTTTTTTATCACAAAAACATTTTTTTATCGCATTCCGTACTGCACAAACCTCGCAATTCTTGTGCGTTCCGCAGGCACCGGCATCCAATGCATTTTTGCAACAGAGCAACTCACCCACTCGATGTGGTTCCGAACTCTCTACAGCTTTTGTTAGCCTGTAATAATTTGTTTTTTCTACAAAGAATTTTTTATTGGCTAGAAGTATGAAAGCATCTACGTTACACAAAATGGTGTCGGATAATTCTTTTATAGAACAAGTTTCATTTTTCTCTTCGAGAAGTTTGTTTTTCAAACTTCTCTTTTGGTATAGCTCTGCCCATAATAAAGCACACAAAAAAAGAACCAGGCAAATAAAGATTAGCTCTTGCATATATCTATTATTAATAGTAGTTTCTTAAGATTTACTTTGCTGATGTACCTCCCGTTTGCACGGATTTTATTACTTAAGATAAGTACCAGTAAAGGAATCCTGAATATTCTCAGACAAAAATAGACAATATCCCTTTCTTTATTCACTTTTGATGATGAATAAAAGGATATGGTTTTAAATAGGTATATTTTTTACCCGAATGAATACACTCGTCGAGTAACCAATTCGCTAATTTTGCTAATATTATATTTAATACTAAAACCTTCTGCTAAAAAGAACGGATACAATGCTTTGAAGAAGATAGGTAAAAAGTATGGATAAACTTTTTATAGATAGAGGTGGCACCTAACAAACAACAACAATAAATATGAAAAGAGTACTATATATCATTTTGTTATGGCTTGGAATGACCGGGAACTTATATGCACAAGATAAAGAGGAAATAGATTATATATTGGTTTTGAATTCTATTAATTTTAACGAGGTCAAAACACGTCTGCTCTTCGAAACTATTCGGGATGAGTTTACTTCAGACCACGTTAAAGTAGTCAGTGAAAGCTTGGGCTTAAAACTGGCTGTAAAGGAAGAAGCTCTTGCCGTGCCGTCTCTGCAGTCCTTGGAAGAAGCTGATGCCAAGCTCCATTATTTACGGGAAAAGTATGAACACAAACGGAAACCGCTGGTTTTGCTGTTTATAGGTGATCCGGGCTGGTTGTTGTGCAAACCTTTATTTGAGGATATCTGGAAAGATGTACCGACTGTCATCAGTATGGCACGTGACCGTATGGCTCCTGACATAAGTGTGATGTTGGACAAAAATGAAACGCGTCTAAAATCGGAATTAAGACCCACTAAAGAAGTACTGAGGCCTTATAATGCAGTGGCACTTAAGCAGCCGGTGTTTATAAAGGAAACGGTATCGCTGATGCGCAAGTTGATGCCTGATATGGATAAAATAGCTTTTATCTCCGACCAACGTTACATCAGTCTTTTTACCCGTATCGAACTGAAAGACACATTGGATACGTATTTCCCTGATATAAAGCTCCAGAAGTTGACCAGCCCTCAACTGGATACGCAGGATCTTCTGGACACGCTTTCAACAGAAAAGAAACATACCGGGCTGATTTATTACTCTTGGTTTGTACCAATGCGCAAAAGTATTGATACCTATCTGGATGACAACATACAAACCATAGTTTCTGCTTTTTCCAAGGCTCCGGTCTTCACATTAACGGATCTGAATCCGGAAACAGGCAGTTTTGCCGGAGGGCATTATATTAATGTGAGATCTCTGGCAGAAACCTGTATTGATGTGCTATATCGTATTCTGAATGGGGAACAGCCTCGTGATATGCCCCTTATGATGGGAGGAAAACCTAAGACGATACTGAATTATACGTACCTCTCGCACTATGATATTCCGGTAGAGTTATTCCCTTCAGAGGCGGTTTACGTACAAGCGCCTCCAAGTTTCTGGGGAAAAAATAAGTGGACTATTATTACGCTGATAGTCATATTCTCATTGATAGCCATCATCATTATGATGCGGATGCGTGCCTATGCTCTCAAACAACGCTCACGTGAGCGGAAAATCAAGACGTTGAAGGATAATAAGGTTTTTCTGGAGAATCTGTTCAGCAACCTATCAGTGGCAGTTGCGGTACGGGATATACAAGACGGGTTACAATTCCTTTTTTGGAATAAAGAGGCCGAACATATATTCGGGATCAGCCGGAAAGAGGTAATGGAAAATATGAATGCGGCTTTGTCTTCCAGTGAGATGATGCAGACAATGAATCGGAACGATCTGGAAATACTTGAAAAAGACAAGCGGTTTTCCGGCTTATGCCGATTCAATGCTCCGGATAGTAACGCACTTTTCCTTTATGTAAACAAACGCATCATTTCACACCCGGATGGAAGAAGATGGCTGCTTATGACCGCCTGGGACATGACGGAACAACAACAGAATGTCGAAAAGCTGGCAGAATTGAACAAACGCCTGCAAACGGTCATGGAGGTTTCGCAGATGAGCCTCTGGACGTATGACATCAAGAAAGATATACTTACTTATGATGGTATCAATGGTATCTCAGAAATCATGCCTACAGGTAATCAATGCAAATTGAATAACTTTTTGGACCTGATTTCTCCTGAAATGAGAGATCGTGTCAGCAGAAATGTTTTCAGATTCTTGAAGGGGGATGTACCTTCACTTCACGAGGAATTTACTTTGTACAAAAGCTTTAGCCGGACATTGGATACTCCAGTCTGGATATGTAGCCATTCAACGGTATTGAAATATGACGCAGAAGGAAATCCTGCAATAATAGTTGGTGCTAATAAAGATATCAGTGAGCAGAAGGTGCTGGAAGAGACTCTCCTTCAGGCAAAAAGATTGGCTGAAGAAGCGAATAGGCTGAAAGATGTATTCTTGGCGAACATGAGTCACGAAATCCGAACGCCGCTCAACTCCATTGTCGGTTTTTCCAGTCTGCTGGCTGAAACGGAGGATTCTGACGAACAAGCCGAGTATTCGGGAATCATCCAGAACAATACGGAGTTATTACTCCAGTTGATTAATGACATATTGGATCTTTCTAAAATTGAAGCGGGAACAATGGAGTTCGTCTATAAGGATGCGGATATATATGCCCTGTTTTCGGAACTCGAAAAGACAACCCGTTGGCGTGTGAAGGAGTCTGCCGTGGAAATCATCTTTGAAGACTCTCCCCAAGGAGTGGTGCTGAGGATTGATCCGAACAGGTTCATGCAGGTGGTCAATAATTTTATGACAAATGCCATAAAGTTCACCCACCATGGCAGTATCCGTTTTGGATATAGGAGGCAGGGAAACGGTGACTGGTATTTTTATCTGACGGACACAGGCGAGGGAATACCTGCCGAGAAAGCAAAGACAGTCTTTGACCGTTTTGTAAAGTTAGATGCTTTCAAGCAAGGTACGGGACTGGGACTTTCTATCTGTAAGAGTATAATAGATCGCTTTGGCGGAGATATCGGAGTCGATTCGCAGCTCGGCGTAGGTTCAACCTTTTGGTTTACCCTACCTGGTAAAAGAATGGCAGTAGATTGATTGAACAGGTAAAATTACGAGTTATGTATAAGATAATAAAGAGTCGTTTTTGGTTCCTTTTGTTTGTAATGTTGTGTGAGGTTGTATGGATAGGGGCAGTGCAAAGTGCCCCTTCCAGACAGCTGGTTATCAAAGGTGACCGGGCTTTCCCGCCTTATGAGTTCATCAATGACCAAGGAGAGCCGGATGGTTTTAATGTCGAACTGATCCATGCTGTCATGAAAAGAGTGGGTATGCCCTATACGCTTTCTCTGGAGTATTGGCCACAAGTGGTAGAGGAGTTTCAGGCTGGGAAAGTGGATGTAATAACAGGAATCATGTACTCTAACCGTCGGGCGGAAATATTCAAATTCGGAGCAATCCATACCTTTGTTTATCAGGATGTAGTATATCGCAAAGGACGTACCCCTATTACCAAGTTGGAAGATTTGGAAGGACTGGAAGTTATAGTACAGGATAGAGCCATTACTCAGGAGATATTGGAGAATATGGCTATTAAGACACATATCATTGTTGTACCGGATTTATATACAGGGCTTCGCATGTTGTCCGAAGGAAAGCATGACGTAGCTTTGTGCAACGAAGAAATGGCATTGAGCATCATAAAAAAATTAGAACTAGACAATCTGGAAATGTCTGAACTTGATTTACCTCCCGACGAGTATTGTTTTGCAGGGAAAAGCGATTCGTTATTGACGGTCATAGACAAGGCTTTTTATAAGTTGCTGCGTGAAGGTGAGTATGACCGGATATTCAATAAGTGGTTCAGCACTCCTATTCACAGAGTTCCCCACTGGATTTATATCACATTGGGTGTATTGGTTATAGTGGTTGCCATCAGTTATCTGTTTATAATCTTGTTGCACAGGCAGGTAAGGAAAGCAAATAATGAGGTGAATGAGTATGTACGAAAGATGCGTTACGTATTTAATCATAGCAACATTTTGATATGGGAATTCGATGTTGCCACCCGAATGCTCCGGCTGGACTTTGGCGACGAGAGCCTGCAAGAGATTATATCCGTAGAGGAACTACTTCAGGAACGGATTATCCCATCCCAACGGGAAGAAGTCCGCTTGTTTATGGAGCGTCTGGCCGATAGGCAGGAAGAAAATTTCACCTTACAATGGGAAATGCTTCCACAGAAGAATAGTGAAAATAAGGATGCACGCTATGCCATCATCAACGGGATGCCGATGCGGGATGCTAATGGGAAAATTATAGCTTACTCCGGGGTAAGGCGTGATGTGACAGACCTTATCTGTACACAGAACCGGCTGGAGCACGAAACGCAGCGCGCTTTGCAGGCCGATAAGTTGAAATCGGCTTTTTTGGCCAATATGAGTCATGAAATACGCACTCCGCTGAATGCGATTGTCGGCTTTTCCGGATTGCTGCAAGAAACTGACGACCCGCAGGAACGGAAAGAATATTCGCAGATTATCAATACAAACAATGAACTGCTACTTAATCTGATTAACGATATACTGGATCTTTCGCGTATAGAATCCGGCGAGGTAACACTGTATAATGAACATTTTGATTTGGCTTGTTACTTCGAGAAGTTGTCCACATCCTTACAGCAACGGTGTGCGAATCCTGATGTGGAGTTTATTGTAGACAAACCGTATGCAGAGTGTAATGTTGATCTGGATCGTAGCCGTTTGGCACAGATATGTACCAATTTTACGACCAACTCCATCAAGCATACTCAAAAAGGCAGTATTAGAATAGGCTATTTATATAAAGACGGCGGGATCTGGATCTATACGGAAGATACCGGCAATGGCATACCGGCAGATAAGCAGCATCTTGTCTTTCAACGGTTTGAAAAACTGAATCCTTTCGTACAAGGTACAGGGTTGGGATTATCTATTTGCAAGGCGATTGTAGATGCCTGTGGCGGTAAAATCGGATTTACCTCCAAAGAAGGAGAAGGTTCCAAATTCTGGGCATGGCTGCCATGTGAAGCCGAGATTATTTGTTAAAGATGAATTGTAAAATGAAGCATAAAAGAATATATATCTTATTTTTGATTGGATGGATGATGGGACTGTCTCTACAGGCACAGAACAACCCTTTTGGAATAGATGATGGTTTATATGCTTACTACATGCGCTGTAGCGAAATGTTAAAGGATAAGCGAGTGATGCTCATGGCGGATACTTTATTCCGAGAAGCCGGACGGAAAGGCGATGTCAAGGCACAATGTCTGGCATGGCATATCAAATGCGATCACTATTATTTCATTGTGGATATCCCGCTTCTCCAAAAAACAATAAAGGATGCACAGAAGTTTATCCGGAAGACACCTTATCACCAATATTTCTTTAGTACATGGTTAAGGCTTATCACTTACTATGAGATACAAAAAGATTATCAAAAAGCACTGGAGGAAGTTCAGCTCTTCCAAAAAGAAGCTATCCAAATGGATAATGCTTATGGAATAACTATGTCCTACAAACATCTAGCCAATATATATGCGCAACAAAGAAACTATTCAAGAAGTCTGGGATTATATAAGAAAGCACTGGAATATGCAATCTCACGAAATGAGACGAAAGATCTTTATGGGCTTTATTCGAACATTGGCGCCATATATTCTAATCTCTCACTTCCCGATTCTGCGTTTTTCTATTATCGGGAAACATTGAAGAGAGCACCGGATGAAGCAAGAAAAATAAGCATTTATATTCGTATGGAGGAAACGGCATTAAATGCCGGACACCAGGATACAGCTTACTGCTATATACAGAAAGTGGAACGATTGCGGAATAAATATCCGATTTATGGCACTGCTTTGGATATACATTTTTCCAGTATGTCGGAATATTGCTGTAGTATAAAGAAATATGGGAAGGCGATGGAGTATAATGATTCGATTGTAAATCGATTAATGTGGATGAAAGGAAAGGAGTCCATATTTCAGGATATGGGGAATCTTGAGCAGGCATACAATTGGTCGAAAAGATATCATCACGTCAACGATTCGGTTCGGATAGAAGAAGCAGACCGTTTATTGGCCGAATTAGCCTCTCGTTTTGACAATGAAAGGCTCCATGCAGAAAAAGACCGTTTGCAGATGCAGGCCGCCAATCTGGAATTGGAAAAAGAGAAAGACCAGCGTCGGTTGTTGGAACTTGAAAAAGAGCGGAACCTGCTTCAGCTAAAGAATCAGGAGTTATCCCTGCAACAGCAGAAAGACGAATTGGAACAAACTCATAAAGAGGCGCATTACCAGAAAGAACGGATAAAGTTGATGGAGACACGCAGTCGGCAGAATCTGATAACGTCTGTGGTACTGGGGATTTTACTGTTCACAGCCTTCACTTTAGCTCTTCTTTACGCCATATCCCGGCGCCGCAGTTTCAAAAAACTTAAACGGCAAATGGACATAGCCGAGCAAGCGCGGTGTGAAGCAGAAAACGCCAATCGTTTAAAGTCACTCTTTTTACAAAATATGAGTCATGAGATACGTACTCCACTCAATGCCATTATCGGATTCACCGGAGTACTGAACAGTGAAGAAGATATGGATATTGAACCGGAAGAACGTAAGGAGATGCTGGGACTGATTGAAACCAATACAGAGCTGCTCACCACCCTGATTAATGACATCTTGGACCTGTCTAAATTAGAAAGCAACACTTATGTCTTGAATCTCGCTCCGGTTGATGTGAGTGAACTTTGTCATTCGGTTATAGCCAGTATGACTCATCGTCTGCCATCCGGCGTCAAGCTACGTCTGGAAGAACCTGACACAGCCCATTTGATGACATTGAACACTGACGCGGCACGCCTGCAACAGGTCTTGAACAATTTCTTGACTAACGCCTGCAAATATACTGATAAAGGAAGTATAACCCTTGCCTACCGTACATTAGGTAATGCTATTGAATTCTCGGTGACTGATACCGGGAGCGGTATTCCGATTGGCAAAGCAGAAACGATCTTCGAGCGTTTCGAAAAGCTGGATAACTTCAAGCAAGGAACAGGACTAGGTCTGAATATCTGTCGTCGTATCGCTGACTTGGTAGGCGGACGGGTATATGTGGATACTTCCTATACAGATGGAGCACGCTTTATATTTATATACCCTATTATGACCAAAGAAAAGTAATTTATGAAAAATAAGACGATACATATACTGCTATTCACCATTATCGGAATGGGTCTTGGTTTGAACCTGCAAGCACAGAATAACCCTTTCAAGATAGATGACGAGCTATATGTGGACTATCAACGTTGCAACAAAGTGTTGAAAGAAAAAGTTGTTCTTACCATGGCCGACTCCCTGTTTCACAAGGCAGCCCGGAAAGGGGATGTGAAAGCTCAGTGCCTTGCCCTGCACCTTAAAAACGACCACTACTATTACATAGAGAATATACCCAATCTGCGGAAAGCGATAAAGCGCATAAGGGATTTTGCCGTACATACACCTTACAAGCAGTATGTATTCAGTTCTTGGGCAAGGTTAATTAGTTATTATACAAGGCAAAGGGATTATAACGCGGCATTGGAAGAATTGCAGGCATATCGGAAAGAAGCCATCCGCTTGGATAATGCGTATGGCATATCTTTTTCCTATCGTTATACAGGGAATATCTACTTGTTACAAGGTAATCACGAGAAAGCTATACAAGAATATATGAAAGGTATTGATTATAGCATCATACAACATGAAACGAGCAATCTGTATGAGATGTATCTGTCTGTCGGAAGAACTTATTATTATATGGAACAATATGATTCAGCTTCCATTTATCTTGAGAAGGCACTGGAAAAAACGCCGGAAAGCAGTAAAGGGAATATTTATATTCCTATGCTCAGAATGGCTATACTACAACAAAAGATAGAAGTTGCTACAGAATATGTGGAGAAACTACACGTATGGACAGAAAAATATTCACTGTACGGTGCAGACTATGACTATTATTTTGAATGCTTGTCCCACTATTACAAAATGCGTAAAGAATTTAACAAAGCCATGGCTATGGCAGATTCCATAAAGAATAATTTCTCGATAGCTGCAAATAAGTATCAACTATATGAAGAGATGGGGAATCACGAACAGGCTTTCAGGTGGTTAAAACAGCTCCGTAAACTTGAAAAAGAGAATACGAATAATGAGGTAAATGATAAACTGAGCGAATTGACCGCACGTTTTGATACGGAACGCCTGAATGCAGAGAAGAACCGCCTGGCCTTGCAGAACTCCCAACTTAAATTACAACAGACCGAGAATGAGAAACAACTGATGAAAACGGAGCAGGAACGTACCCGGCTGGAATTGGATAATAGAGAACTGATCCTGAAACAACAACAAAATGAATTGGACAAGAGCCATAAGGAAACCATTTATCAGCAGGAACGGGCAAAGACCATGGAGATGCACAGTCGCCAGCACTTTACTATGTCTGTCATATTAGGGCTACTTCTGCTTGTTCTCCTTGTTTTTGCGGTTATCTACTATGTCATGCGTCGCCACAGTATGGAACATCTGCGCCGGGAGAAGGAAATAGCTGTAAAGGCTCGTGGACAAGCGGAAAGTGCACGTGAGCAAGCGGAAGCAGCCCGGAAGCAGGCAGAAAATGCCAATCGCCTGAAATCCCTCTTTCTACAGAATATGAGCCATGAGATACGTACTCCGCTGAATGCCATTGTTGGCTTTACCGAGGTGTTGAATAGTGATGAAGATTTGGGACTTACGGAAGAAGAACGGAAAGAGATGCTGGAGCTGATAAACACCAATACCGAACTACTCACCACTTTGGTAAATGATATTTTGGACTTATCGAAGCTAGAAAGTGACACCTATACCCTGTCCCTCTCCCCTGTTTCTATTACAGAACTATGCCATGCAACACTTGCTAGTGTCGCCCACCGCATATCCCCCGGTGTGGAGCTTCGTATCGATGAACCGTCCAATGCCAACGAGCTGATATTAAATACTGATATAGCCCGTCTGCAACAGATACTTACCAATCTTTTGACCAATGCTTGCAAGTATACTGAGGAAGGGAGTATCACTCTTGCTTATCGGCACGATAAAACAGAATGGGAATTCTCTGTGACAGATACTGGTTGCGGTATCCCTCCGGAAAAGGCGGAAACCATTTTTGAGCGTTTTGAGAAGCTGGACTCATTCAAGCAAGGTACAGGACTTGGATTGAATATCTGTCGCCGCATAGCCGAACTGGTGGGTGGACGGGTATACTTGGATACTTCCTATACAGGTGGCGCACGGTTTGTATTTATGCATCCGGTGATTATTAAAAAGGAGAAAACAGAATGAGAAAGAGGATAATACACATATATTTATTGGTTATATTCATTTTCAGCCTAAACTCATGTCTTTTCTTACAAGCGCAGAACAACCCTTTCAAGATAGATAATGGTTCATATACCTACTATACACGCTGTCAGAAGATGCTGAAAGACAAGCAGGTGCTGGCAGTAGCCGACACCTTGTTCCACTATGCCGGGCGGAAAGGTGATGTTAAGGCGCAATGCTTGGCGTGGCATGTCAAATGCGATCACTATTATTACATAGAAGATATACCCTCTCTTCAGAAAACGATAAAGGATGCACGGAAGTTTATAGAGAAAACGCCCTTTCATCAGTACTTGTTCAGTACCTGGATGAGGTTGATAAGTTATTACGAACGGCAAAGATGGTATGGCAGAGCATTGGAAGAGGTGCAAGCCATGCAAGGGGAAGCCATCCGCTTGAACAACGGGTATGGCATCTCATCAAGCTATAAGCACATGGCAAATATCTATTCCTTCCAGAAGAATCATGCAAAGGGTTTGGAATTGCATAAAAAGGCATTGGAATATGCAATCTCAAATAAAGAAACCAATAGTCTGAGTAGTATCTATCAGAGTATAGGAGCCATTTATAGCAGATACCCGGAGCAGAAGCCAAGATTAGATTCTGCTTTAGTTTATTTTCAGAAAGCATTGGAAACAGCATTGAATGGAATGCAAAAAACAGGAATTTATGCCCGCATGGCTTCCGCTGAAGTGGATGCAGATCACCCGGATGCTGCATGGCCTTATTTGCAAGAAGTAGCATTCTTACGGAAAAAATATCCGCTATATGGAGCAACAAGCGATACATATTTTACCACTTTGTCCAATTATTACTGGAAAAAGGAAGATTTGGACAAGGCTATTTTATTCAGCGATTCCATAACCAGTAAGATAATACAAGCCCAGCTGAAAAGGTTGATTTACCAAAGCTTGGGGGATTATAAGCAGGCTTATGAGTGGTACAACACTTATATCGGCTTAAGAGATTCCACTCGCACAAGAGAAACAGACCAGTTGTTAGCTGATCTGGCCTCCCGTTTCGATAACGAGCGGTTAAATGCGGAAAAGAGCCGCTTGGAATTGCAGAATTCCGAGATGCGCATTGCCCAAATGGCCAGCGAACGCCGCTTACTGGAAATAGGTTGGGAACGTGACACGCTGATTCTGAGAGCTATCCGTCTGGAGTTGAACAATAAGGAACTGACATTGCAGCAAAAGGAGGAAGAGGCAGCGCGCAACCGGGCAGAAGCACTCCGGCAATCGGAACGTGCGGAAAGCACCATCCGGCAAAATCATTTGAAGAATATCATCCTGGGCATAGTGGTGCTATTTTTATTCCTGGTCATTCTTTTTCTCTGGCATTACATCATACACAGAAGAAAAATGGAGATGATTGTCCGGAAAGAAAGAGATATTGCCTTACAAGCTCAAAGTGAAGCTGAGCAGGCACGTCAGGAAGCCGTAAACGCCAACCAACTGAAATCCCTCTTTCTACAGAACATGAGCCATGAGATACGTACTCCGCTTAATGCGATTGTAGGCTTTACCGAGGTACTCAACAGCGGTGAAGATATGGAGCTCGAACCCGAAGAGCGCAAGGAAATGTTGGGGTTGATTGAAACTAACACCGAGCTGCTTACCACCCTGATTAATGATATTCTGGACTTGTCTAAATTGGAAAGCAATACCTATGTATTAAATCCAACTCCCGTCGGTGTGAGCGAACTTTGTCATTCGGTTATAGCCAGCATGGCTCACCGCGTACCGTCCGGAGTGGATTTGCGCCTGGAAGAACCCGATGCAGCCCATCAGGTGGTATTGAATACGGATGCCGCACGCTTGCAACAAGTGCTGAATAACTTTCTGACTAATGCCTGCAAGTACACCGAGCATGGAAGCATCACTTTGGCCTATCTCATGGTGGGTAACGCTATTGAGTTTTCGGTAACTGATACCGGAAGTGGCATTCCGGCTGACAAGGCAGAAAGTATTTTTGAGCGTTTTGAGAAGTTGGATAACTTCAAGCAAGGAACGGGTCTGGGCCTGAATATATGTCGCCGCATTGCCGGTTTGGTAGGCGGACATGTATATGTGGATACATCCTATACAGATGGTGCACGCTTTGTTTTTCTGCATCCGCTTCTTTCGTAAGATAGAAAAAGTGTATTTTTACAAGATTTTTTAGAAACAAACAATATGCAATACTTAGGTGAAATAATATCGCTGGTCGTAGCCTTCTCGTGGACTATCACCGCATTATGCTCGGAAGTAGCGAGTAAGAGATTGGGTGCTTTGCAACTAAATGTTTTCAGAATGTTGCTATCCATGCTATTATTGTCTGTTACCCTATGGATATTTACCGGTAGCCCGCTCCCCATGTATGCAGACGTGAAAACGTGGCTGTGGCTCATACTGTCCGGAGTAGTAGGTTATGTGCTGGGTGATTATTGCTTATTCAATTCTTATATTCTGATCGGTTCCCGTTTCGGGCAGTTGTTTATGACGCTGGCTCCTATTGCTGCCGCTATCTCCAGTTGGTTTATTCTGGGTGAACGGCTCTCTGTTCAGGCGGTAGCCGGTATGGTTGTTACCGTAACAGGTATCGGAATGTCTGTCCTGAATAAAGGTACAGTTCATAAAGTAGGATTAAAACTTCCTTTGAAAGGTGTACTGTTCGGAATTGGTGCCGGTGTGGGGCAAGGCGTAGGCTTGGTACTGAGTAAAGTAGGTATGAACTACTACACGGCTGCCATCCCTGAAGGCATGGATAGTGTGACCGATCTGCTGCCGTTTGCTTCCACTTTTATCCGTTCCATTGCCGGTCTGACGGGTTTTGTAGCAGTCATGGCTGTAAAGAAAGAGTTCTGTACCATGAAGTTGGCTATGAAAGACCGGCGGGGTGTTCGTGCTGCCATAGGCGCTACATTGACAGGTCCCTTCATCGGAGTATCACTTTCATTGATGGCAGTACAATATACTGAGGCAGGAATAGCTTCTACTTTGATGGCACTGACACCTATCTTCATCCTTTGGCCGTCTTATGTATTCTTCAGGCAGCAGGTGGCCATGAAAGAAATCATCGGCGCAATCATCAGCGTCATTGGTGTATCACTGTTCTTTTTGTAATAGGAGAAGGATAATTAATTTCATATTCAATCATGAAATCCAGCTGATTATAATAAAAAGTCCACTATTAAGCCAATGGTGGCTTTCTATTAGGCGATTTTCTTTATTTGTTCTTCTCCAAGAATTTCCATACTCTGGCACTCAATGCCGTACCTAGAAACGGAGCTACGATAAACAACCATAACTGGCTCATTGCTTCACCTCCCTGAAATAAGGCTGGGCCGATACTGCGAGCCGGATTGACTGATGTACCTGTAATAGGAATGCATACGATGTGTACCAGTACCAGAGTCAGACTAATAGCCAGTCCTGCTAACGGGCCTGCACCTTTCTTGGAATCTGTAGAACCCAAAACCACTAGTACAAAAATAAATGTAAAGACCGTTTCGGCAATAAATGCCTGAAGCATTTCTCCTTCACCAAAACCATTGAAGCCTGTAGCTGTCGGTCCTTCATGCGCTCCGGTAGAAACTAGTGCGAAAAGAATGGATGAACCGATGACGGCACCCATAATTTAGAAGATCATGTACATGATCGCATCTTTGGTATTCATACGTCCCGACAAACATACCCCTAATGTGATAGCCGGATTGATATGGCAGCCGGAGATGCCGCCAATGCCA
>ERZ779907.84-NODE-84-length-23755-cov-2.52743_pt1 | contig 23755 bp, 24 predicted proteins | sample MGYA00511244_ERZ779907 | MGnify/ENA primary metagenome ERZ779907 (study PRJEB29588, sample SAMEA2150909) | human gut metagenome | biome: human gut; feature: human-associated habitat; material: faeces | place: Denmark | collected 2008/2010 ... | reverse complement strand
AGCCAACATCATCCGCACCTTGCTCGAACGCAAATATATCCGTTATTCGGGGAAATACGTCATTCCGACTCCCAAGGGGCTCTTTTTCTACGAAACGGTACGGGGCATGAAAATAGCCGACGCCTCCCTCACCTCGGGCTGGGAAGCGGAACTGGCGCAGATAGAGCGGGGCGAACGGACACCGGAGGAATTTCTGGACGGTGTACTGGAACTGGTGAGGGGGATTACCGGTGAAATCCGCCGGATCCAACGCCCGGAGGAATGACCCGCGGAGGTTTACCGGCCATCCGGATTCCAGACAGACAAAAGAGGAAAGAGGTACAGGCGTCATCAGAGGCCCGTGCCTCTTTTCTTTTTTAGAGCCGGCCTGATTCCGGTCCGGACAAGACGGCAGGATAGTTTTTCCGCTTTTAAGCGGCAAAGGTCTTGGATTGCCTCATTATTTGCTGCAAGGCGGCCCCTTTCAGGGGCTTGGTTGGGGAAAGAAAATCATCCTCGCTCCGCTCCGGTATTTTCTTTCCCCAAGCCTTGCGCAAAAAGGCAATCCAAGGGACGGGAGCCTATAAAATCGGGAAAACATATCCCGATGGGATTATTCATACTTAAAATTATAAAGAACATGAAACTGCAACTCATCGAAAAAATCAGCAGACAAGCGGTAGCGCTGGTCCTGCTCGCAGGAATATGCCTGCTTTACAACAAGGGGATCGTCCCTGTGTACACCATCGTCCTGTTCCTCTTCTCGGGAACAATCATCGGATTCTTTTTCAGGACCCTTTCCTTTGTCATAAAAATAATTCTTGTCCTGCTTCTGGCAGGCATGTTCGTATAACCGTTAATCCTTCAAAGACATGAGAACAGCAGCATTTTCTTCCCCGGCTCCGGTCATGCCGGCCGCATGGCCCGCCACACACCGTATCAGACCGACTAAAAAACGTATCCCCGGCACGGTGGACGGACCGAAACATATCGGGTACTATCTGGAACCGTTGAGAGGCATCGCCTCAAAACCCGACAGGCGGCAAATCCTGAAGGATTTCTTTAACGAAACGAATGTATAACACTTTAATATTTTACCACTATGTTTTTTCAAGCTATCAACCGAATGATTACAGCCGGCACTGACCTGAGTTTCAGTATCCGGCAAGTCGACAACCGTCTGACCGTAGCTGTCATGCCCCGCCGCACCGGACTGAAAGCCGGGGGGCAAATCGTTCCCCTGGTATTGAACGGCACTCCGGAGGAACTGGATGCGGAGTTCCTTCAAGCCATCAGCACTCCCGTACAGAAAGCGCAGGGCATCCTCACCAACCTGGAGACATTCGAAAAACAGGCGGAACAGGCGGCGTCGCAGAACAAGGGCGCCAAATCCCCGCTGGAAAAGGAACCGAAGGAGGTCAGGGAAAAACGGGAGAAAATGGAAAAATTGCTGAAAAAGGCGGATGAGGCGATTGCCGGCAAACGCTATTCCGAGGCGCTGACGTGGCTCAGGCAGGCGAAGGTACTGGCCACACCTGACAGACAGAAGGACATTGACGCAAAAATGGCGGAAGTGCAGAAAAAAGCCTCCGAAGGAAGCCTTTTCGGAGAGGAACCGTTTATGCAGGCGTCACAACCGCAACAGGAAGCACAACCACTACGCCGGCAAGACGGACAGGCGCTGATTTTCGAGCCGGAACCGGCAGCTGCCCAGCCTCCGCAACCGGTACAATATACACAGCCTGCCCCTTCGGTCCAATATGGAGCGGACGGAAGACCGGCTTACTCTCATCCTTATGCGGAACAACGGGGTCAGATACCTCCCGGACAGCCCGTGCAGGCATCGCAGACCATGCCGCAGGCCATACAGTTCCATCAGCCCGTACACATGCCGCAGCAGCCCGTATACGGAGGACAATGGCCGCAACCGGTCCCGGCGCAACCGCAGAATGTCTCCGTACAGGCCGCACCGGGAAACAACGGGAACCGCGAGTACAGGTCGCAACCGCAGCCGGCGGAAATGTACAGCTTTGACAAGGATGACGAATGTGACAGGGAACTCCTCCGGGAGGACCCTTATGCCGAATACCTTGACTTTCCGGAAGAATACCGGATGAAAGATGAGGCGCAAATGGAAACGGTATGTTGTTAAACCTTATAAAAACAAAAAATTATGGCACTTAAAATCAAAGGATTGCAGAGAATATTCAAAATGAAGAAAAATTCTACAGAAATGGAACTGGCAGATCCGGACAGCAACATGTCCCCTTCCGAAGTGATGGACTTCTATTCCATGACCTATCCCGAACTGACCACGGCTACCGTGCACGGGCCGGAATGGGAGAATGACAGGACGGTTTACCGGTTCAAGACAACCATCGGGACAAAAGGATAGGGATATGGCGAAAATAAAGAGAAACAATCAAAAGAAGGAAACATGCAGATTATTACCGAAATCCCTGACGGCAAACCTGGCAGGCCTGATAATCAGAGAAGCCGGTTCCTCAAATGTCAGCCGGGGCGTGACCTCCCGAAAAAGACGGAGGTTGCCACCGGCAGAAAGCGTAATGCTTTTCTGACCGGGAAAGTTTCCCCCATTGCGACCGATTATTACATGGAAAACGAAACGGATGAAACCGAAACAAATCTCACGACATCCGAGAATTTTGACTTCCTCTACCGGTCGGCATTAAGATATGCCGGGCTGATGGGGATAAAGCTCCCTTTCCGTCCACGGAAAGGGGGCAGTCCCCGCATGAACATCGCCGGACTGTACCGGGCAATGGACGAGGCGCTGCCCGAACAGGTCAATCTGGAGGAAAAGGCGGGAAGGCTTTACTTCTGCCTGTACAGGTTCCATGAATGGCCGGATTACACCTTGTTCTGGATTCCCATTGATTTCATAGAGAAAATCTCCGTACCGGTACGGTGTATCGTCCGCGAATTCATCCGCCGGTTCATCCGGCACCACGGATTGAACATGGTCAAGGAAACATGGTATTACGAACTGGCACTGGAAGAACTGCGTGACTGGAAGAACCGTGACCCGGACTCCTCGCCGCAGGAGGTCAGGCGAAACAGCCTGCTGGCGGAATCCTATGATAACGGAAAAATCTCAAAAGCGCTCAAGCGGATGGAGGGAAAGCCGTTCTGTGTACGGCTGGAGGACAAAATACGGGAATGCCGGACAGAAGCGAAGAGGGAACGGGACCTCCTCGGACTGGTAAGCGAAGGGCTGGAACTGATAACACCGGACAGCCCGTGTCTCATACAGTACTATTACGACTGGGCGTATGAGAAAGAACCGGATTTTCCACCGATAGGACTTGACACCCAAATCATGCTGGCATACTCCAACAATGATATGCTGGCAGAAAACATGGAGTCTTATTTCAATTCGGACTGCCGTGAAACCTATACCATCACCCCGGTCACATACATGTACCTGACACCGGAAACGGACAGGCTGTTCCGCATGGACGATTACCCGGAAAGGCTCTCTAAGTGGATGCAGAGGTTCATGCAGCATATAGCCGGCTCCTTTTAATTCCCCCAATCAAAATTTCAAATCAAAAATCAGATAGAGATGAATGAACTGACCAAGAAGATGCAGGAGATAATGGTGCCCAAAGCGGCGCTCATTGCCTATGAATACAGGGAAAGCGCTTATGCAACCGGAAAGAATTACCTTGAGCTTCGTCCCATCAACAAGGCGGGCAGAATGGAAGCGGGCATTCCGGTCACGTACGAGTTCATGAACGCCCTGGTGGAATCCTATTCGGACGAAAGGCAGAATGTGCCCCACGGCAGGCTGCCTTCCAACATGTTATGGTGCGACACCCGGAAAGGGCATGAGAAATATATATGGTACAACCCGCCGGGAAAACGGCGGATGTTCTTCAAGGACAGCCTGAACATCAAGGATGGCGTATTCCATCTGCCGGGAGTTGTCTACATCATTGAAAACGAGAGAATGACCATATTCGCCTACAAGGGGCGGACACCGGAAGAGGACACGCCGCTTTATCTGGCGCCTTTCTTCAATGTGACGCGCGGAAGTGTGTGCCTGGGCAGCTCCACATTGGTAAAACCGGAAAATATGGACTTCCACGCGCTTCAGGAATATTGGGAGAAACGCTTCTGGCTCAGCGAATTCTCGCACCTGGGAGGAAGTGAAAATCCGACACGCGGCAATCTGGTCTCGGTAACGGAGCAGGCACGGGAGCGGCCGTTCAACAATGACGAGCTCAAACCGGCAAACAAACAGCTAAAAGATATACTGTCATGAGAAAAATACATTACACAGACCAATACCTCCTCAATCCCTATCATCCGGTAACCGTTTTCGTAATCGGGGCAGGAGGCACAGGCTCCCAGGTAGTCACCTGCCTGGCACGTATGGGCATGGCATTGCAGGCGCTCGGCCATCCGGGACTGCATGTCACGGTCTTCGACCCCGATACCGTTACCGGAGCGAACATCGGACGACAGCTGTTTAGCGAGGCGGAAACCGGGCTGAACAAGGCTGTGGCGCTTGTCACCCGTATCAACCGGTTCTTCGGCTACACCTGGGAAGCGAAAGGAAAGAGTTTCCCGTCAAGTCGGAAACACGACGATGACAGTCCCGGACTGGCAAATATAATCATTACCTGCACGGACAACATCCGTTCCCGGCTTGACTTGTGGAGACTCCTGAAGCACCACAGGAAGAATACGCACAATGACGAAAAGACACCGATTTACTGGATGGATTTCGGCAACGCCCAGACAACCGGGCAGGTTCTGATAGGCAATATCCGGAACAAGATACATCAGCCCGCCTCCACCGAGTACCACACCATACCCAGAATGAATGTGATTACCGAGGAGACAAGTTATTCCACCATTGAGGAGAAGGATTCCGGACCGAGCTGTTCGCTGGCGGAAGCATTGCAGAAGCAGGACCTCTTCATCAACTCCATGCTGGCACAAACCGGCTGCGACATCCTCTGGCGCATGTTCAGGGAAGGAAGGACCTTTTACCGGGGGGCTTATCTCAACCTTGACACGCTACGGGTGAATCCCATCCCGGTAATAAACGGAAAAGAGAGTGCCATAATGCCCGAATTGAAAAATCCGGAGGATGTTCCCCCCCAATGACTCTCTGCAAAGCTACTGATTGTAACTGCAAGCCCTGAAAAGAGCCGTATCAAGCTCCGTTTTGAGCAATGATACGGCTCTTCTTTTTACCTTTAGGGACGTTCAAGTTTCAAATCAAAAGCTCATCCGGGCTAAACCAGAGTTTCGGTCACCCTTTATAAAAAACGTTCAGCGTTTCAACCGTACGGCCCCCGCCACTCCTTTTTCCGTCCGGACCAGCTCATAACGGTCCAGTTTCTCATACAGTTTTCCCAAAGTCTTGCAACCGTATCTTTTTATCTTGAACTTGGGCATCATCCTCTTCAGGGCGGTTCCGATCAGTGAGAGAGGAACTTCCGTCTTACCGTCGGCGGCCTCCTCGAAAGCCCTGTCAAAATATTCCATATCCCGCCGGAGAAAGTATCCGGGCGTATTCTCCACCGGCTTCCCTTCCATGCGGTCCGCATACAGAAATTCAGTACAGGCGCGTACCAGCGGTGCCGGGGTCTTGCCTTCACCGTATCCCAATACCGGCAGGCCGGCTTCCCGTATCCGCTGGGCAAGCAGGGTATAATCACCGTCGCTGGCAACCAGACAGAAACAGTCGGCCAGTCCGTCACGCAGAATATCCATCGCGTCTATGACCAGGGCGATGTCCGTGGTGTTTTTCCCGGAGGCAAAGGAAGAGGCCTGTACCAGCCGGAAACCGTGTTCTCCGGCGGCATCCTTCCAGCCGGAAAGCGGTTTCGGCGTCCAGTCACCGTATATCCGTCTGATAATGGCATTTCCGTGGCGGGAGACAAACCCCATCACATCCTCCAAATTCTCGAAGGATGCGTTGTCACCGTCCACCAGGACCGCCACCGCATATTTCATATCTGTCTTCATAACATGTATTTCAGGTGCAAAGTTAACATAACTTCCTCATTGTGAAATAAAACATTCTCTATTTCTTCTTCCCGCGCTGTTGCAGGAACTCCTGCACATCCGAACTGCGATAAAAGTTCTTCCCGTTCTCATCCGTCTGATAATACCGGATCAGCCCTTTCTCCCGGTAACGGGCCACTGTCCGCAACGACACCCCGAGCAGTCTGGCCAGGTCATAGTTGTCCAGCAGCTTGTCACCATCCATGCAGTCCTTCACACGCATCATACTGTCCAGTTTCTTTTCCATCCGGTCAAACCCTTCCACTATGGTCATAATCATTTTCTCAAGCACTTCATTGTCTATATACATCATGGCATGTCTCTCCTGTATTTTAAAGGTTATTACTGGAATACCCTTTCTTGTGCGCACTGATAAGAGTATATGCCATTCATAGTGAAAAAAACGTGCCGTCAGCCGGCACTTCACAAAAAGCATCAAACGAATATCCTGATTATAAAATAATTAGAAAAGAATACAAATTTTATTCCGCGTATTATTGTAAAAGACAAAGTGTAAAGTTGTAAAGGGGGTATTGTAAACTTTACAAATCGCGTACAGTCATGCCCGCCGTCTTACTTTCCTGTCAGCAACGCCGATAAATGATGTTTCCAGACAACCCGTCTGACTGTTGCCGGCGGGGGCATCCGGAACGTACGGGCCAGAAAGACAGCGCCTGTCACTATGGCGCCGACCCTTTCCAGGTTATGGGCATACTCCAGCAGGCTGTCACCGCTGGTCAGCAGGTCATCCACAATTACGACCCGTTTTCCCCGCAGCCCCATCGCCATCATGTAATTGGCCGTATCCACTCCGGAACGCCTTTCGGAAGTGTGTTTGCTCTCCCTGTCTTCCGTGATACATATCAGATCCAGCCCTGACCGGGCATAGCCCCCGGACTCCAGAAAAGCGGCTATACCGGAAAAACGTCGATGGTAGCGCCGGGAAGTGCTGCATGGCATAAACATGGCGGTCACATCTCCGGTAACGGAAAGAACCCGGAACGCCTGCGAGAAACAATTCCGGCATGGGTCTCTCCCCTCCTTGAAATCATACACCTTCTGGACAAATTCGGACTGGTCGTCACAAAGCCAGTTTTCATAACGTTGAGGGAAATAATATCTGGCAAACACACAGCGGATTCCCCTGAATTCAAACAAGCGTAACGGCCGGGCCTTGTCAAACCGTTCGGGATAAGTCAACGCATACAACAAGGGGGCATGACGGTTTCCCGCTATTATGGCATACCGCATCAGCTTTTCTCTTTCCTCTCTCCCGCAGCAGGCAGCCGCATATTGGCAGAACGCCTTCCCGCACATTCTTCTCCAATACCGGGCATACATCCAAAGCCCGATAAAAACCGATATCACCGACAAATTCACAATCAATTCCATAATATAAACGTTTCAAAGGTTAAAATCCTGATGGCGGATAAATATAGTTGTTTTTATCGGAAAAGACCTGCAAGTCATTCCCTTTTGAAGAAAATTTAAACAGGGACTAAAATCCTGTCCAATTCCTGCTTGCTACTTTCTCGGGGGTATTTAAATATTTCACATTTTCGCTCCCCTTGCCATCTGATGCCGTCTGATGACATTTACAGACACCTTTTTGGAGGAAAGGGATTCCATCCCTATTTTCGTACCGGACAAAAAAGAGAAACGTATGGAAATCGTAACCATTGAAGCGCAGACATTCTTGGAAATGAACAGGGCCTTGGAAGCCCTTGCAAAAAAAGTGCGGGAAATATGCGGGGAAAATTCCCGGAGTATGGATGACTGGATAGACAACCAGGAAGCATGTATGCTGATGGGAGCCTCCCCCGGAAAACTGTTACAGCTCCGGAGACGCAGGGCGCTCCCTTACAGCCATATAGACCGCAAAGTATATTACAGGCGTCAGGACATCATCCGCTTTATGGAAAATACGATTCGTCAGGTAATCCTTTAATTGGCAAGATACAATGGCACAATCACTATTGACCAAGGAAAGTCCAGAAATCAGGCAGTTTTTCCGGAACATTGACACATTGTCCCGCCTTCTGGACATACAGGCGGAAAAGTTCCGTCCGCTACTGAACGGCGACCGTTACATGACGGACAGCGAACTTGCCGGAAAACTGAAACTGACACGAAGGACACTGGCGGACTACCGCCTGAACGGAAAAATACCCTATTACAAGATAGGAGGCAAATTATTGTACAAGGAGAAAGATGTCCTGGCATTGCTGGAAAGTAACCGGATGGAAGCGTTCGACTGAATCCGGCACCACGTCTGTCTACCGGACGGTTTTTCTTTTCCATGGCAGACCGCACATGACACTTATGCCCGGACAGACTGTCGGATTTCCCTACCATGTCTGCCGTACAATGCGGCATGTACATGGATAGTCCACGAATGCCGTCGTACATCACTGCCGTACAATTTCTTACAAGACCATTCATATCGTATTTCAATTCTTACCTGCAAAGGTCGCCTTTTGCCTTCGATTGGGCAAGGCGGTCCTCCGGACTGGTTGGAAGGAAAAAATCATCCTCGCTTCGCTCCGGTATTTTTTCCTTCCAAGCCTTGCGCAATCACGGCAAAAAGCAAACCGGGGCATATAAGAAATGGAAATACCGGTTTGGCAAAAGCCGGTCATGTTTAATCAAAATAGAAAGATTATGGTTCAAACGAAAGAAATGAAAAACTACAAGGCAGAAGTGGCAGACAACAACCTGATTGAATATCTCCACTTTTTCGGAATAAAGTATCCGTTCATCGAAATTGACGGAATGAAAATTGCCTCTGACGAACTGGAGTATGCCATACGGAACCACCCGAACTCACCGGAAGGATTTGAACTGATGGAAGAAATAGACGGTTTCCTGCCCGAAAAGGAACTGCTTAGGCAGGATGAAAAAACGGTCCGGATGTATATGTCTACCTGAACAGGAGGATATGGAAACCACTGACGCCGTCATTGGAATCAGGAGGGAAATACAGATTGATATAGGAAAGGGGTACCCTTGATGGGATATCCCTTTCCTTATTTTATCTCATAAACAACACCAAAAAGTCAATGATATGTTATACTACAAGATTAAAAATTACGAGGATTTCAAGAACCGTTTCGGAACTGAAACGAGAGAGCCCGAAGTGTCTTCCAGAAAAAACAGGATATTGCTCGGGCATTTAAGGAATCCTCCGCTGCTCAGGTATTGCCTTAAACAGGGTGATTTCAGCCTGCTGCACATATCCGACATGGCAGAGTTGCAGAAAAAAGTGGCCGAAGCTGTCAGGGAATCCGGCAGGAACGATGAAACACTGAAAAACAAGGTGGAACTGATTGGCGAAACCTATCACTCCGCACAATACAAAACGGATAACGACAAAGGAATTTGCAAGAATATGGACAAATCCTCGGTCCGTTATATCAATGTCGCCCGCAACCAGGCATTCAAAATGAAATCCGGAAAATTCATGAGAGCCCTTATCCTTGAAACGGAGATTGGAAAACTGCTCTCTCCGGGAGTACTGAACTGGATTTCCGGAGATGTCTTCACACAACAATGGCATACATACATCTATGGACATACCCCCGATGGCCCGAAACTTCACGTGGATGACAAGTTTGAAAAAATATATGACAGTCATGAATGCAAGGGGGATTTCAACTCCTGTATGACCAACCGGAACAGGACGGTGTTTTATACGGATTCCGTGGATGCCAAAGCCGCTTATATCACCGACGGGCATGGCCTTGTCATAGCGAGAGCCGTCCTGTTCACCAACGTGACAGACCAGGACGGCAAGAAATGGAGATTGCTGGAAAGGCAATATTCCTCCGGAGGGAATGACACCCTGAAGCGGTTGCTTGTTGAAAAGTTGATTCAGGAAAACCATATAGACGGTTATAAGGCAATCGGTGCGTCATGCAATGAACCGGATGCTTTTGTAAGCCTTGACGGCAGTTCGCTTGCCGGTCGTAAATTTGAAATTGACTGCCGGCTGGACAAGGAAGACATACTCTCCTATCAGGATTCCTTCAAATGGTATGACTATGACAAGGAAAAGGCTTACAATTATAAACCGGCATCATACAGCCATTATCTTGACACCACAGAATACAATCTTGATGGGGATGAGGACGAATGGGATGATTATCACCAGTATTATTGTGAAGAAACCCAGCTATGCTACAGGAACGGTGCGCAAATCTATGTGGATATGGACAACCTGAACGATTTTGTATGGATAGAATCAATATACGAATACCACCATGATGATGACTGTACAACTTGTGATGAATGCCAGGAATGGATATTGCACAGGGATGCCCTGCAATCGCACCTGACCGGCGAGAAGTACTGTTGTGGCAAGTGCATGGAAAAAGCGGAGAAGGAATTCAAGCGGAAGAACTGGTATTATTCCGAATACGACGATGAGTGGTTTGAAAAGGAGGACGACATCACCCGGATTCAGGTATGGACGGATGCGGAAAACAAGTATAAGGATACAAGCATCACCGCCGGGACATTGGACAAATTGGTAAAGGACGGAAAGGCATGGATATTTGACAAAGAGGCGTTTGATACGCTCAATCCCGGCACCGGTCTTCCCTATGGTTACAAACTTAATGAAAAAGAACATGAATACACAATTGCTAAAGAAGCTGTATAGCATTCACAGCCCGAGCGGAAAGGAACAGAATATGATACGTTTCCTCCGTTCCTATATCGGAACACTTCCCGGTAACATATCCGTTTCACAGGACCGATACGGAAATCTTTATGTGATAAAAGGAACGGGGGAAAACTATCCCTGCCTGGTCAGCCATATCGACCAGGTGGCACACTGCCACCACTCCAAGGATTTCAAGGCGATAGAGACAAAGGACATCATTTTCGGCTATTCCCCGGGCAAAAGGCGGTTTGAGAATCCGGGGGCGGATGACAAGAACGGAATATTCATCTGTCTGGAATGCCTGAAAAAATACGATACCATTAAAATAGCTTTCTTCAGGGAGGAGGAAACCGGATGCGCGGGCAGTTCCAACGCAGACATGCCTTTTTTCAACGACGTACGGTTTGTCATCCAGCCTGACCGGAAAGGCAATTCCGACCTGATTACAAGCATCGGTTTCTCGGAACTTTGTTCGGATGAGTTCATAAAAGCGGTAAAACCGGAAGAATGGGGTTATAAGGAGAACAACGGATTGTTGACCGACGTAATGGTCCTGAAAGGAAACGGGATGGGCGTCAGCTGTGTCAATCTGAGTTGCGGTTATTACAACGCCCATTCAGACCACGAGATAACGGTCAAGAAAGACCTGATGAAAGGCCTGCTATTTGTAGAGCATATCATTGAGGATTGTACCGCTGTCTATCCGCATACGGGCATATTCAACGACCGTTATGAGTGCGAGGATGAAATCCATGACATCCTAAGACAAGATCCGGCACTGACGCCGGAAGACCTTCAATATATGTATGCCACCAATTTCCCGCACTTGAAGCCGGAAGATTACGAAAGGATTTGCCAAGACTACCGGACATTGTGGGCGGGAAACGAACAAGACAGGGAACATCCTTAACCCATATTTGCAGGACAATACAACCATTACGAACCGCAACCGGCTATAATCCAAGCCTATTGGAGCATCCGTTTTGGTTGTACTGTCAAAAAATATCAAAAGAGTAGCAGCAAGCGGCTTTTCACAAACCGACATCCCGCAACTGCAAGTAAAGATAACCAGAAAAGAAGAAATTATTTTTTGGACTCTTCCAAAGAGAGCTTGCGGAACTCCTTCATCAGTTTTTCCAATTCCAACGAAGCTTTGCGGGCACGAGTACCTGCGGCCTTGTTATTCTTTTCAATCTGAAGCGCAGCATCTATAGAAAATGCGGCATATACATCCTGTATTTGAGTCAACAATTCGTTCATATAAACCTTAATTTAATTAATAATCGGTACAAAAATAACGAAAATAATCAAGAATGAAAATGATTCTGTAGTTTTATCATTCAAAATGCCATTCAATACAACCCCTTCACATAATCCTTCCAACAATCATACGTTTCATCGCTTACGGCACAGATATTCATTCAAATCCTTATAACCGACATATTCCTGTGAAAGGTCATGTACGCGGCTGCCATATTTTTCTCTCATCGCCATCACCGTATTATTTCCGGCAGCATCATTATCCAAACAGCTGTAAATGTCATCATATCGTGAAAGAAAGGAAAAAGCCTTCGGCAAGTTGCTGACGGAGTTCAGCACCAGGCAATCCCCCTTCGTCCAAAGAGGAAAGGCCGGCTCAAAAGACAGAAAGTCCATAAATCCCTCGAACACATAACACCTGCCCGTTTCCTGTCCATTCGTGATACAAGTAATATCCTTGGGGGAGATACAAGCCTTAAAAAATCTGTTCCGTATCTCATACCCACCGGAAATATTGGGAAAGGCAATGGCAAAATAATTTTTTCCGTTCCGCTTGAAGGAAGCCTCCCTGCATATTTTCCCCGCTGTTTCCACATCAATGCACCGTTCTTTCAGATAAGCAAGCAATATACGGTTGGCAAGCGGCCGCCCCTTCCACAGGGCAGGAGATTGTAACCGGTTTCAAAACCGCCCTTTTATCTTCAATACACCGCAGCACATGACTTATATCACCTGTCCGGTAAATCTCTTTAGCCAGGGTAATAATATCCCCGCCCTTCCCCAGACCGAAGTCATACCACAATTCTTTCCGGAGATCAATCTTGAAGGAAGCCTCCTTTTCCATCCGGAAAGGAGACTTGTACCACACACTGTTCCCGCGCTGTATGACCGGGTGATGCCCCAGTCCTCCTAAAAAATCAACAAGCCTGATTTTCTTTGCTTCCTGTATGTTCATAGCATGACATTTTTCATGAACCGACTCACTGTTACCACACAAGACAAAGAACATATTAATACCTGGAATGAGAAAAACAAAGTCGTCAGATGTCATCAAAAGTCGTCAAATAACATGTGGCAATAGAATTGTTGGACTTATTACACGATTTTACAATATTGCATACAATAGCCCCCCTTTGTTATTCATTCTTCTAAAACCAGTTTGCATCAACAAGCTTTCTATTGGCAACAAAATATTTGATAGTACCCTCAAAACAAGTATTGAAAGACAACGGCTCAAACTTGCAACCGAGCCTAATAACATTCTCCTTCCAGCAACCACAACACTCTAATTGGGAAAATTTGACTCTACTATAAGCAATCAACTATAAAAGTCACAGATACAACATTAATTTCTCACTTCATTTATGTATTTTTACTGCCGAATTAACAAGAATCGTTATTGTTAATTCTGAACACTAAAATTTTTGATTCATTGCTTTCAAAATTATAGTTAACTTTAACGCAATGAATTAAGAGTACTTAACCTACTTTTTATTTGACAAACTATTAAAACATCAATAAAATGGATGCGATAATTTTTTATAATGGAGAAGAAAAAGAATATATTATTGAAAAAAATAACTTAACATCTTCCATTTTTAAAGAACAATATGAGAGAGCATTGAGACTTATCCAGGACATTGTAAACAATCCCAATAATACAACACCAAGTATAGTATCTTTTTGTGGAGACAGGGGAGAAGGCAAAACATCTTGCATGCGCACCATAATGTATTTATTGGAAGACGCAAGTAATAAATCCATAAAAGAATTATATAAGAATTGGAATATCGTAGACAAAAAGTTCGAAGTATTGGAAGTGATAGATCCAATATTCTTTGATAAAGAGCACAATGTTATCCAGCTTTTACTTGGACAGTTATATGCTGATTACATAAAAAAACTAGATAAGGTCAAGAATAAATGTGAGGAAGCAGAAAAATTAAAGCCATTAGGAAAAGCTTTTCAACGTACAACTCGTTGTTTGGCTCAAATAAAACATCCTAGAGAGAAGTTTTATAATACAACAGAAGATTTGGAAGCATTGGCAGCAGCAAAAGAATTACAAAAAAGCATTGATAACTTAATCAAGGAATATCTATCTGTAGCTGAAAAAGACTTCTTGGTAATTTCTATCGATGATATAGATCTCAATATAAAAGGTGCCTATGAAATGGTGGAGCAAATACGCAAATATCTGCTAAGCAAACAATGCATATTATTCGTCTCACTCCATATCAACCAGCTCATTAACGTAGTGGCAACTTACTTGGATAAAGAGGATTCTCCTCACAATCGTTTGGAAACAGAAGACATGGCAACAAAATATGTTACGAAACTTATTCCGTTAGATAATCGTGTTATAATGCCAAAGACTTACGATTTTTGCGATAAACGATTGCAAATATATAAAACACATGAAGATTCAGATGCTTCTGCTACATACAATTCTGTAAAAGAAGCTGTTGTACAACTGATTTATAATAAAACCAGATACCTTTTTTACAACAGTAAAGGAGGCGTATCGCCTATCGTTCCTAATAACCTCCGCTCTTTACGTCATTTGATAGGCTTACTCTATAATATGGAGAATTTTGTGAACAATGCTACATCAGAAGCCAATAAACATGCTTTCAAAGCTTATTTCTTTCAGACGTGGATATATCAATTAGATAAAAAAGACCAAAAGTTTGCCAATCTCTTAGGTCAAAACAACGATACTTCACTGATAAACAAGCAAATCGTTTCCTATTTGGCAGAAAATAATCGAGAAAGAATATCAACAAATGAAAACAACTCATTGCTGACTAATATTATACAACCGGATAATTATAGTTACAACATCTCAGTAGGTGATGTGTTTTACTTAACAAACTTTTTAGAGAAAAGTAACGTAAAAGAAGAACTCCGCTTACTTTTGTTTTTTATAAAATCATATTATAGTATTCGTCTTTATGAATGCTATGACATAATAACAGAAAAGAGTGCGGAAATATTCCCAGAACCACAATTTGATGGTGAGATATTTAAAAGTGACGCCTTGTTTAACCGGGTTAATATACTTCAAAAATTACTTAATGGAGCTTATTTTACTTATAATCCAGGTAATTATTTGCCTATGTCAAACGCAGGAACTTTCCGTGATTTAAAAGTTATTAGCGCAAAAGTATTACGTGATAATTTATACACAGATTGGATTGACAATATGAAAAAATTTTCAGACGGAACACTTGGAAATAAAGAAATGGAAGTCTTTAAACAGAAATTTCGCATGATGGAATTTTTTGCCATTACATCCAAACGTTCTGTTCCTCAAAAACAGATTGGGAATTTTGAACGTATGAAAAGGAACAATCCTGAACCATATCATTTGTCTCCATTCAATATCAATACAGGATACATCGTATTTGACATCATGGCACCTTTTACTAATATCGTAAATCTAAAGTATGCATATGGCAGATATTCATATTTACATTACGATAATAATTGGGATTTTTATGAATTTGCTTATCAAAATAAATGGAGTTTATTGCGACGTATGATGGAATATGTTGATTTGAAAGAATATAATGAAGAACATCCAGAAGCCCCCAAAGACATTTCAACCAAAACACTCATAAACGATGAAGACCTGAAAGACAAATTCTTCCGTTTAATATCCAATGCAAGTATAAGAAACGCAGAAGTGTTATCTGCCATGACAGAAATGATAACAAGTAGACGTTTTGATTATCACGGTGTGAATGATAATGCCAGAATGATAGCAGATTTCTATAAAAGTATTATCAATTCAGAAATGCGTACTTATAAAAATAATGACAGCCAAAAGCCGTATGTTATTCGATTTGCATTTTTAGAAGCAATTATTGAGCTATTGAATACAAACGGAGATTTATTTAAGCGTATTTATGAAACAGATTCAAGTATATCATTAAGTGTAATACAACAGAAATTTTATCAATTTTACAACTTAAACTTCACTCGAAAAGCACGTAAGGGAATTGTGTCTGAATTAAGAAAAATTTATGGTACTGTAGTTGACACCATTCCTTAAGAAACATGGAATAATATCTTTCCGGATGAACAAAAACAACACCCAAAGAATGAGATTATGGAAATTTTCAGAAAGAATTATGACATGATACGTTCACTTGTACCAGAAGATGTTGTGAAATAAAATAAATAGATTCGTTTATCTTATGGATTTTCCTCGAAATATACTAAAAGCATTATTCTACGAAATAGAACTTGATCATGTAGCAAATGCCATTGTTCAAAAATATAAATCGGATGACTTTTTGTTTAAGAAGATAGTAGAGATTATGTCTGTACTTATGCCAGCTTTTACAAAAAGTGAATTGAAATTATTGGCTGATATGGAAAAGCAAAAGTGGAAAAAAGATTGTGATACTATTGGGAAATGCGTTTTAGAATCTTTAATGAATGCTATCAAAGAATTGTCTGTAAATAATACTTCAAGTTTACTAAAAGTTCAATTTAACAATCTACTTAGATGGAGAGAGACATCACTGTTTTTAGGTGAAGACCTGTTGATTTGTGCAATCTTATCAAAGAATTCACCTCAAATTAAAAATGACTTTTCATGGCAAGAAGTGCTAACACATGACAATCATGAACTAAACACTTTGTTACAAACCAATGATTTGTGTGATTTACACTTGCATTTTAGTTCTTCATATGCTGCGTTTGATTTACAATGGATACAATGGATGAATTGCAAATATTCAGGAAAAGAGGATGGGAACGAGAGCAAATGGATACAGATTGCAATGACTATTCGTTTCAAAATATTTAGTTATTTAGAATGTAAAAAGGCTGATTGGATCGGAATAGAAAATATTTTGTCATGGGAAGATAATATGATACATACGCAAACAACATCTCTTTACGATGATATTAACTTTGCTATATTATGTTCACAAAAGATAAATAATGATGGCGATTATTCATATTGGGACTACGCAATAAGGACTGATATTTCAACTCTTAATAATTCTCCATACACGCTATTGTGGGGCGAAAGAAAACTTCTTTATAGCTATTTATTTGAATTCAATAATGGAAAAGATCCAAACATAAAAAAATTGGCAACAGCATTTTATATGTATTGTATAATAAAAATCAATATTAGAAAGAACTATATTTTAACAAATAAATTTGTTGGTTTGGAAAATTTTCAAGACCATAACAATAAACATTGTGATGTAGGAGATAATATAAAAGACAAATATGTTATACAAAGTAGCTTAGAAGGAAATTCAAAAATAAAAATAGAACCAAGATTTTCGATAAGTTTTGAAAATGCAGAGAAAAAAATGGCGAGAAAATCCAATACCAATTTTTTTATGCCATTTTTCTCTGATAATCTTTTTGCAAATCAACAAACCGACAGAATAGCATTCACTATATCTATTCCCAAACCAAAAAACAAAAGTCGTGAAGGATGGAGTAAAAACAGAACTGAAACACAAAAAACTTTTGAAATATTTCTCCACAAATTCTATAAAAAAGCGGATGATAACCAAATACCAATAGTAGGTGTGGACTTTGCTGGCGCAGATTGGAAATCAAGACCTTATTTCTTTTCACCATTAGTTAGATATGGACGAGAAAATGGATTTGACAACTTTACTTATCACATTGGAGAAGATTTTTACGATTTAATAGATGGCTTAAGGGCTGTAGATGAAGTCTTGGTATTCTTGAACTGGAATGGACATAACAGACTAGCTCATCTCAATTCACTTTTTGTAGATGTAGAAAAGTACTATGAAACAAGGCATTGGAATATGATTATTCCACAACAAATTCTTTTAGATAATCTCATTTGGATACAAAAATGGACAGATAAATTGTGTGTCAAATTGGAAGACGATGTTGAGAAATTATTCATACAGAAAATAGAAGACTGTTTTAAGGATTTAAAGTGTGAAAAATATTTAAGCTTCGAATCTTACATGGAAAATTTTGAAATTCGAGGTTTCGAAGACACATATCTATTAGAAACTGTGGCCGAAAACTACAACAAGCTCACTCAAATAACTGCATGGCATATATTAAAAAGCCACAAGTTTTTATCTTTATTAGAAAAGATACAAACCTCCTTACTTCAAACAATAATCAACAAAAACATTCATATAGAAACCTGTCCATCATCCAATTTTCTTATTGGAAGATTTGATAAATATGACAGCGTTCCAACTGCTAATTTATATAAGTACATAGATAAAGCTTCTATCTCTATTAATACTGATATTAAGGGTACAGTAGCAACTTCTTTAGTAAATGAATACTCGTTAATGGCTTTAGCTTTAGAAAAAAAAGGGATTGAAAAAACAGAAATACATCAGTATTTAAAAAAAATAATGAATGCAAGTCATACTCGGAAGTTTACTTAACAAGCTACATCAGCTAAATATCAATAGCACTATTTCTACTAATTATTCCTACTATTATAAAAAAACAAATTGACTTTGAATGCGAATAAAACCTGATTTTTAATCAATTACAAAATCTCATTCTATTTAATCAGAAATTACATCAAGAAAAGAAGCGTGTATATTTGCAGAAATCGAACCTTTTACTTACCTTTGCATTGTCAAAGAGATAATGATTGTTGAATTGATAAAGAAAAGCAATGAATTTAGTGTAAGGCTAATTCAATGGTTTTTATAAAAGATAAAGCAAGAATGTGCAGTCATTCAAGGAATTAGAATAAACCGAAGCAAAAGGTTCGATTCCTGGTGGCACCACTTGAAAATCAGAGAGTTACTCAATAATGAGTAGCTCTTTGTTCGTTAATAGGGCTGTGGTTTACACGGATTCAGGCAAGTTGTGTAAACCAGCGTGTAAACCATGGCGACAACAGTAAACGTAGTATGCTACAAATCTAAAGTGCTCAAAAACAATGAATCACCTCTAATGATTAGAGTGTGTAAGGATAGGAAGCGAAAGTACATCAGCATTGGACTATCCATCAATCCTATCTATTGGGATTTCACTAAGAATGCTCCCAAACCACAGTGCCCAAACAAGGAAGCTCTAACTACCCTAATAACCCTGAAACTTCATGCCTATTCGGAGCAGATTATGGAGTTCAAGGCTATGGATAGGGATTATACGGCAAGTACTCTGGTGGAGAAAGTCAGTAAGCCCAGCAAACTAAAGACTGTAGGAGAAGTGTTTTTGGAACAGATGCAGGCTCTTAGGGATGCACAAAGGTTGAGCTACATGCTCACCATCCAGCAGACTTACAATTCCCTCATGGAGTTCAACAAGCATCTTAATATCTACTTCGTGGATATAGATGTCCCATGGTTGAAGAGATATGAAACTTGGCTACGCAAGCATGGCTTATCAGGAAACACAATCAAAGGCAGGTTCGTAGATATACGCACCATGTACAACATTGCCGTAGATGAGAATCTTGTTAAGGTGGAGCATTACCCGTTCAGGAAGTTTAAAATCTCTAAGCTACAACAGGAAACCGCCAAACGTGCCATCACTAAAGAAGATGTTACCAGAATCATGGAATATAAAACTAAGAATAAGCTGGTACAATTCGCCATAGACATCTTTACATTCTCTTACATCATGGGCGGAATCAACTTTGTAGACATAGCATCTCTTACTAAAGAGAACATCATGGATAATAGATTAGTCTATATCCGACAAAAGACTAAAAAGTTAATTCAGCTCCCGTTGCAGGATAAAGCCATTGAACTGATAGAGAAATACCATGATGATAATAACCCGCACTTGTTCCCTATCCTTCTGGCTTACCATAAGACAGAACAACAAAGGCTTAACAGGGTGCATAAGGTGATTGTCAACGTAAACAAAAGATTGAAGAAGATTGGCAAGGAATTGGAGCTACCTATTACCTTGACTACCTACGTAGCCCGTCACAGCCATGCTACAATTCTTAAAAAGGCAGGTGGGGCAACTTCCATTATCAGCGAATCTTTAGGGCATAGTTCAGAGAAGGTAACTCAAATCTATCTGGATAGCTTTGGCAATGAACAGATGGATGATGCTATGAAGAATTTGCTCTAAACTTTAAATAATCTCACTTACAGCAATGTAGGTGAGATTATTTTTTTAATTTTGCCAGAGATACAAATATTTATGCCATGCCTGAAGTTACATTTAACATACCAACCATTAAACAGCTATATCCGGAACTGAACAGATGCTTTGGGTTCACCTATGACGATATAAGCAATGAATTGACGCAAGTCTATACCAAGAAAGTTCTCAATTTAACGCCAGAAGAAAAGGAACTCACCAAGCAATGTAAATCAGAAAATGATTGGGGAGTAGATGTAGTAAAGTTTGCGCTGGCTACCAATGAGAATATAGCAGTGAAAGTTCCAGATAATTTTAGTCCTGAAACAATAATGGAGTCTTATGCCGCAGAACTTTACAATGAAGACTTTGCTTCATGTGCATTAATATTCATGGCTGCACTCCTATATAGAGATAGAGTTACAGAAGTCCCAACATCAGAAGGAGAATATGATGATATGCAATATCAGCAATATATCCATGAAGTCAGACCTGATATGCTAAAGCTATACATTGCTCTCAATCAGCCCAAACAGAAAAAAGGGAAAGACTTCATTACTGATATAAAGATAGCAGCAGGTGGTAATTCACCAATACTTATCAATAATAAAGATAATTGGTTGGAGAATCGACTGAATGAATATCTGCACCATTATTTAGGAATAAACAGTCTGGAGGAAGCCCAATTAGAATTAGACATAATATATGGAAATAAGAAGGTCGGCAATAAAATGATTGACCCTATTCAATCTCTCTATATATGGGGAACATATCAATTACTCCAAAACACACATTTAAAATCTACCAAAGAAAAAGTGCCAACAAGACCACAAGCCAATTTAATAGAATCTTATCTGAAAGCTATTGAATTGATAGATGCCGATGATGTTACGACAGATGCCAACAACATAAGAAGCAGGCTATATTCATTCCTAAAGAAATATAACACAGTAGAATCCCTACTTAACTATAAGACATTCAAACTATCACCTAATAATATAGTTGGAACAAAACTCTGGTAAATCATACTCTCCTTATATAGCAGGCAGCTCTTACAGTGGTAAAGAACTGCCTTTTTCTTTGTCCTATTCTGTACCAATCTACCCCATCACAAGGTTCTAACTTTGCGGCACTTTCAGAAAGTTGATAGGCTCGTTGCCACCAACTAACCACTGAATGTACAATAGAAAATGAAGAAGAAGAACTATCCTATGACAAAAGAACAAGTAGCTGAAATGAATTTTAAATCTCTTATAGAGATAAATTATTTAGTAGAAAGAGCGTTTGACGACCCAAAGGACCTTGAAGCTGTTGTAATGAAATTACAGAATTACTACGGAGGTTCACCTGAATCGGTTGTAGATGATTTAATGTCTGAAATAGAAGAGAATCTATCCTTTGTCAGAAGTGGATTGGAGGAAGCAGCATATAATATGCAGCAGAAGGCTAATGTCACAAAATAGGCAAACCCACAAAGGAATCTCCTGCAAATAGGGATTCCTTTGGTAAAGAACTCGCCGAAACAAGCTGTTATTCTTTACCAATTCAAACCAAAGCAGAGCAATACCTTTGCATCGTAATCAACAACGATAAGGCGCTAAAGTTGATGATTACATAGTAACTAACAAATTAAAAATAAAAAGCTATGAACATATTATTAGCAAATCAGAGTGAAGAAACGTCTGTAAGAACAGACAAGTCTATTGATTCTTTCTTTATAGACAGATTCCTCAAAGGCGTCCTAAGACTTCCTACCGAAATTCGTCTTCGTTTCAAGACAATTGATGGCAGACCAGCTATTAAAGTCTATCTGACTTATCAAAATCGAATCAAAGAGACTCTAACGACTATCGCCAACGAATCTCTAATCAATGCAGTAATCGCAGCAATGGGCAGTAACTTGAAACCAATTCAAGAGTTTGCCAGTAATGGTAACACGGCTATCGAAGAATCTTCCGAAAACTTTGAATTAGAAATGTTTCAGACTTTCATTCGGTCAAAGTACCGATTGACGATTGAGGAGGACTTCATATCTCCTTCCGGTGGTAGATTTCTCCATGCTGTTTTCTCAATCGGCTATCACAGTCAAATCCATTTCTATCTTAAACGGGATGAACACATCGAAGAATTACTAAATGAAGTTTTGACTTCAAAAGCAAACTAATGTCTTATCTGGAGGGAGGGTAAAACCTCTCTCCTTTACATTCTTAATAGTTCTATGAATATTATACTGCCCCCTGCATACGACAACGAATCAGCCCATCGGCAACTAAAGCAGTTGATGGAGCAGAAAAGAAATCTATCCATCAGGTTAGATAACGAACCCTGCGCATGGATAAGTACCCCGAACATAACAGGACTAAGATACCAACTCAATAAGGATTCCTGGAAGTGGATAATCAATTATCTGGAAACTGGAAGCCCCGATGATTTTAAAGTGTTCCCGTCCCATGAAGAGCCATTACCCGACTTTCAAACTACGGTACTTAAAACATTGGTCGATATGAAGCAAAGGATATATAGGATTCCATTTCTAAGAGAAACCCAGTCACATATAAACCTCGTTGCAGTATTTAAGTTAGGTAAAATATACTTCCGAATCAATAGGACAGCACCCATTGTAGAATATCTCAACACCCATAATATATGAATCACTATACCATCAGTAAAGGTCAGAAATTGGCTGATATAATGCCCGAAATAGCATCCAATATCAATCTGGCTAAGAAGTTTCCCGGTATCGGAGCGACCTACTTAGAAATCCATTCCCCCAGACCGTCCATATTGATAGAACCCAATGTTCCGGTCATTCAAGGGAAGTGTGCGAAATCTGATGAATATTTTAAATTGTTCGGAGTGTACGAGGGTGTTTCTGTAGATAAGATAACCCGTTACCTGCAAGAACCTCATACATACCATAAGTTGATGACTACCCCCGAAAGTTTTCAGAAGGTAAAGGAAGCGATTAATAATGTTGGCATAGACCTCCATTCCCACTTCTTCTGCTTGATGGACGAATCACACCTATTAGTAAAGGATGTGGATTACAGAGAAAATATAGTTCTGCCGATGAATGACTTCTTCCTTTTTAAACAGAAGGCTCTGGTTTCAGCTACCCCGATAGCACTATCAGACCCACGATTTAAAAAACAAGGTTTCCGAACCGTCACTGTAGATGCTGATTATGATTATAGGCAGGACATTACAATAATACAGACCAATAACTCCCTGCAAACCGCCCAAGAATATTTAAAGGAACATGACACGCCCGTCTGCTTCTTCATCAATCTGGTAGACTACAGCCATTCATTAATAAAGGAATTAAGAATCGAAAATGAATCATCCATATTCTGCGCTCCCAAGAGTGTTACAAAGCTAAGGAATGAGTTGAAATTCAGCAACGCTTATGACGAATGGAGAGCAGACAGGATGAGGAGATATAATTTCTTCACAAGCAGGTTTTATAACGCTTTCGATTTAGAGTTGGGCTATTCTCCCCACGTTGTAATGCTCACTGATATAAAGGCATCATCATACACTATGCTTGACATTCATACAGACAGTGTACAGATAGCAGGTCGTTTCCGAAACGGTCTTGAATCGCTCACCCACATCTATACAACAGACCATAACCTGCCTACTCCGAGCAGGGAAGAGATTTATATAAACCAAATCGCACACGAACACGCATACAATACCATCCGAACCTTATATAAC
>ERZ779907.79-NODE-79-length-24344-cov-3.27696_pt1 | contig 24344 bp, 17 predicted proteins | sample MGYA00511244_ERZ779907 | MGnify/ENA primary metagenome ERZ779907 (study PRJEB29588, sample SAMEA2150909) | human gut metagenome | biome: human gut; feature: human-associated habitat; material: faeces | place: Denmark | collected 2008/2010 ... | reverse complement strand
ACAGATAAGCAGGCTGAGGTTGCTCAGAAGTTTGCTGACGAGAATCTTTCTGCTTACAATGCCGCTCAGAACGGCTATGTTGACGGTATTGTTGAAGAAGCTCAGCTCCGTCAGACTCTTATTTCTGCTCTTGATATGCTCTCTGGCAAGCGTGTTTCAACACTTTCAAAGAAGCATTCAACTATCTGATAAATGATTACTTGTTAAAATAAAAGGGGATACTAAAAATGAAGAATTTAAGAATTACAGTTAACGGCACAGCATATGATGTTCAGGTTGAAGAACTCGGTGGCTCTTCAGCTCCCGCAACAGCCCCTCCCGCTCCTGCAGCAAAGCCGGCAGCTCCCGCAGGCGCTCAGGGTTCTGTTGTTGTAAAGGCTCCTATGCCCGGTACAGTTGTTAATGTTGTTGTTTCGGCAGGACAGGCTGTTAAGGCTGGAGATGACCTCGTATTCATCGAGGCTATGAAGATGGAAACTCCCGTTAAGGCTCCGCAGGACGGCACAGTTGCAACAGTTGATGTTGCAAAGGGTGAGTCAGTTGACTCAGGTAAGGTTCTCGTAACACTTAACTAATCAATAATTCGGAGAAAGGGATGCTGTAAAATGGCAAAAAAAATCAGAGTTACCGAAACTGCTCTGCGTGACGCTCATCAGTCACTCATTGCAACAAGAATGACAACAGAGGAAATGCTCCCTGTTCTTGATAAACTCGATAAAATCGGTTATTACTCACTCGAATGCTGGGGCGGTGCAACATATGACTCATGCCTCAGATTCTTAAACGAAGATCCGTGGGACAGACTCCGCACAATCAGAGAGCATTGCCCTAACACAAAGCTCCAGATGCTTTTCAGAGGACAGAATATGCTCGGTTATCGTCACTATGCCGATGACTGCGTTGAGTACCTTGTTCAGCGTTCAATCGCAAACGGTATTGACATTATCCGTATTTTTGATGCTCTTAACGACATCAAGAATCTTAAAACAGCTATCAAGGCCGCTAACAAAGAAGGCGGTCATGCGCAGGTTGCTATCAGCTACACAACAGGTCCTGTATTCACAGATGAATACTATGTTGAGTATGCTAAGAGAATTGCAGACGCAGGTGCAGATTCAATCTGTATCAAGGATATGGCTGCTCTTCTTACTCCGACAAGAACCGAAAGCCTTGTAAAGGCTATCAAAGCCGCTGTTCCGGAGCTTCCGCTTCAGCTCCACACCCACTACACATCAGGTCTTGCATCAATGTGTCTTTTAAAGGGTGTTGAGGCAGGTGCCGACGGCATTGACACAGCAATCAGTCCACTCGCTCTCGGTACATCACACGCTCCGACAGAGTCAATGGTTGCCGCTCTTTCAGGCACAGAGTTCGACACAGGTCTTGACCTTAAACAGTTCTCTGACATCCGTGCTTACTTCATGACTCTTCGTGAGAAGTACATCAAGTCAGGACTTCTTGATCCTAAGATGCTCGCAACAGACGCTAACGCTCTTATCTATCAGGTTCCCGGCGGTATGCTTTCCAACCTTCTTTCACAGCTCAAGCAGGCCGGTAAAGAAGACAAGCTTGACGAAGTTCTTGCAGAAGTACCCCGTGTTCGTAAGGATTCAGGTTATCCTCCGCTTGTTACTCCGACATCACAGATTGTCGGCACACAGGCTGTATTCAATGTAATCACAGGCAAGCGCTACTCAATGTGCACAAACGAGTTCAAGGGACTTGTTGCCGGTGAGTATGGTACAACTCCAATGCCGATTGATCCTGAATTCCAGAAGAAGATTATCGGTGACAAGAAGATTATCAAAGGTCGTCCTGCAGATCAGCTTGAGCCTGAGCTTGATAAGCTCCGTGGCGAGATTGAGCAGTGGATTGAACAGCCTGAGGATGTTCTTTCTTATGCACAGTTCCCGAAGGTTGCCCTTGACTTCTTTGAAAAGAGAAGAAATGCCAAGGTTGGCATCAACGGCGACAAGCTTGACAAGAAAAATATGGTTCACCCAGTTTGATTTGACAACTAAAATTAACATTTATGCCACTTTCGTTATGAAAGTGGCATTTTCATTTGAGCAGAATTATTTTTGCTAAATTTTTAGCAACTATATTGCATTACATATATTTTAGCGGTATAATGAAGTAAATTGAATATCTGTTGCGTATACCATTATTACAGATAGAATTAATAAAAGATGAGGAAATCAAAATGAAAAAATTTTTAACAGCATTGATAGCATTTGTAATGTGCTTTTCGGTTGTAACAACAGCTTTTGCGGCTACACCTGATGAAGCTTCTGATTCAGACTTGATTTCAGATATTAAACAGGCTATGTTAGATACATATTATGGTGATGAAAAGCCTGAATATCTGAATGTCGAAATTCTTTTGGACGATGAAGACGAGGTATATTTCAGTTTTTCTGACAGCTTTGCTACTTCTGCAAACAGAGTTTACACCGAGGCAGGCAATTACATAGTTTCTTATCTCGAAAATTGTCCTGTGGCACTGTACAAAAACAACAGGGTTTATATGATCCCCGATGCTTATAATTCGGGCATTATTGATGACGATACACTTGAGGGCTTGACCTATTGCGGACATATGGATATAGTTCCGAAAAGCGATGATTCAGCACTTGTTATCGAAATAAAAAACAAAGTTATTGAAGAGTGTTTTGACGGCAAATCACCTGAAACTTTGAGAATTGATATTGTTGGCAGAACAAGTGACGGCGGAGTGTGTTTTAGATATAGTTTTGGCGGTGGTATGGATGTAATTGTTGAAGAAACAATTGGTGACTATACTTATAGTTACAACCATGGCGATGATGTTATGCTTTATAAAAATGGCAATGTTTACTCAATCAAAGAGGCTTATGAAAGCGGAGTTATTGACGATAGTATTCTTGAAGAATTGTCAAAAATGAATTTTGGTTTGAAATCTAATAAACCGAATACAACTGTTTCTACTGAGCCTACAACTACGGTTGCAACAGTTGACGAACCTGTAACAGTACCCGATACAACTTCTGCAACTTCGGCAACTAAGCCTGTTTCAACAAGCGACACAGCTACAAAGGACACACCGAACAATTCACAGAATAACAGCGGTGCTGTACAGACAGGACAGAACAGCGTTGCGGTAATTCTTCTTGTTGCAATGCTTGCAGGTTGTGCAGTAATTTTTGCAAAACGCAGAAATTATTTTAAATAATTCAAAACATCAACAGAATATATAAAATAAACCGTTCTCGCTTTTGTGAACGGTTTATTTATTTTAGCTTAAAAATTTGTGATAGTTTATCAAGATGTATTGCTTTTTATATCATTTAATGTTACAATTAACTTGCATAAAAATTTAGCGAAAGTTTTTAATAATGCGTAGAATATTTACAAAGTGAGGGATAACTATGAAAAAGTTTTTACCTATAGCCATGGCGGCGGTAATGTCGATATCTGCGGTTGCGGTTTCGGCAGTTTCTGCAAATGCGGTTGAACCGCTTAACACACCCGTGCAGTATGCACAGGTTGCAAGGGCAAGCTTGGCAACACCGAAAATTTCAAAAGCCGAAAGCGTTTACGGCGGTGTAAAGCTTACATGGAACAAAGTGAATGGTGCGGCTAAGTACAGAGTTTACTACAAGGGCCGTAAAGGCTGGACACGAATGGTCGATACAACTTCAACCTCATATATCGACAAGGATGTTTCATCGGGCAGGAATTACACCTATACTGTAAGATGCATTTCTGCTGACGGAAAGAGCTTTACAAGCGGTTATGATTCAAAGGGGACAACCTTAAAATATATTGCCGCTCCCGAAATTTCAAAGCTTGAAAATGTAAACGGCGGTGTGAAAATTACATGGAACAAAGTAAGCGGTGCAACTAAATACAGAGTTTACTACAAGGGCCGTAAAGGTTGGACACGAATGGTCGATACAACTTCAACATCATATATCGACAAGGATGTTTCATCGGGCAGGAATTACACCTATACTGTAAGATGTATTTCTGCTGACGGAAAGAGCTTTACAAGCGGTTATGATTCAAAGGGGACAAGCGTAAAATATATTGCCGCCCCCGAAATTTCAAAGCTTGAAAATGTAAACGGCGGTGTGAAAATCTCTTGGGGCAAAGTAAGCGGTGCAACTAAATACAGAGTTTACTACAAAGGCAGTAAAGGCTGGACACGAATGGTTGATACAACTTCGACCTCATATATCGACAAGGATGTTTCATCCGGCAGAAATTACACATATACTGTAAGATGTATTACATCAGACGCAAAGAAATTTACAAGCGGTTATAACCCGACAGGCAAGTCGGTAAAGTATGTTGCCACACCGAAAATTTCAAAACTTGAGGTTACATATGACGGTGTAAAGCTGACATGGAACAAGGTTGCAGGTGCTGAAAAATACCGTGTGTACTACAAGGACAGAAACGGTTGGACAAAGCTTGCCGATACAACAGGTACGACTATGCTTGATATGAATGTTGTTTCAAAGGAATTTGATTTAAGCATTGATGATATTTATTACACGGTTCGTTGTATCAGCAAGGATGCCAAGAGTTTTACAAGCGGCTACGATTCAAAGGGTACGCCCATTGGCGATCATCAGGATTGTCCCGAAATTTACAGCATTGGTGCAGTAAACAACGGTGTTGAAATGCATTGGACGGGAGATGCACCAAAGTTCCGTGTTTATATTAAAGAAAACGGCTCTTGGAAGAAGATAGCAGAAACTTATGACAACTATTATGTTCACAAGGGTGCAAAGTCCGGCAGTAACACTTATACGGTAAGAGGTGTTTCAAAAGACGGTAAAAAGTTTACTACGATGTTTAACCCAACCGGTGTAACATACAGGTATAAGACATCCGATAAAACAAGGGACGCTTATATCAATTATATGATGAATCATACCGATGAATGGATGCCAAGCTTGGGAAGTAATCACAATTTGTCAGGTGTTATGTTTTTGGATTTCGACTTTGACGGAGTTCCGGAGCTTGTTGCACAAAAGGCTGATTCCAATGAGTATAGTTTCCATTCCGTTGTTTACAAATTTGAAGACGGTAAGTTAAAAAGAGTGGGAAATGTTAACGACGGTTTTGCGATATACTATAATAAAACTGCCAAAAAGTATGAGGTTCACGACCTAAAGATATCTTTAAATGTAGATGACGGTTACTATTGGTCGGGTAATTCAATAATCACATACGACGGAGAGAATCTTTTTGCAAATATGTATTCGGCAAGAGGCGTAGGCGAAGAATCAAATAATAATGTTTATTATAGATATTTTGACGGTAATGACAAAAATATTTCACGGGCAAAATATAACGAAATTAACCTTAAACAGTTTAATAATTGCGTAAATGCACATATGTTTACCGAATTTATTGCGACAGGTTACGGTGATAACAGCGTATGGGGTGAGAACACTACCGCTGAGAATAAGCAGTCTTTGCTTGACGCTTATAATTCTTTCTCCTATGAGAAGTATTGATTATTTAAAAATTAATATGTTTTAACTGCAAAAGGGTTCAGCCGTAAAAAGCTGAACCCTTTTATTGCACAACAAAAAAAACGGTTCAGCCAAATTGACTGAACCGTTAATCTGTACTATGTTAAGCTTGGAAACAAGTAGTTGTAAATTATCACAAACTACCTACACGAACTGCAGGCGAGGTACTCGCAAAAAGGGTAGCTTGAAAAAATTCAAGCTACCCCAAAATTATAACTATGTTAAGCTCGGGAATAAGTAGTTGTAAATTATCACAAACTACCTACACGAACTACGAGCGAGGTACTCGCATTAGTTGTTGATGAGCTTATCTTCGTCAGACCAGCTGTAGAGCTTTCTAACTTCCTTCCCGAATCCTTCGGCAGGAGCTTCGGCAGCGAGCTTTCTCATAGCCTTGAAGTGAACCTGTGAACCGGCATCGCTCATGTCAAGGAGGAAGTCCTTAGCAAATGTACCGTCCTGAATGTCAGAAAGAACCTTTCTCATAGCCTTCTTAGTATCCTCTGTGATGATCTTTGGACCTGTGATGTAGTCACCGTACTCAGCTGTGTTAGAGATTGAATATCTCATGCCTGCAAAACCTGACTGATAGATAAGGTCAACGATGAGCTTCATCTCATGGATACACTCAAAGTAAGCATTTCTTGGGTCATAACCGGCATCGCAAAGTGTTTCAAAACCTGCCTGCATAAGTGCGCAAACACCGCCGCAAAGAACAGCCTGTTCACCGAAGAGGTCTGTTTCTGTTTCTGTTCTGAATGTTGTTTCAAGAACGCCGGCTCTTGCACCGCCGATACCGAGTGCATATGCAAGTGCGAGATCCTTAGCCTGACCTGTAGCATCCTGCTCAACAGCAACGAGGCAAGGTACACCCTTACCAACCTGATACTCTGAACGAACTGTGTGACCAGGTCCCTTAGGAGCTACCATTGTAACATCAACATCCTTTGGAGGCTTGATGCAACCGAAGTGAATGTTAAAGCCGTGAGCGAACATAAGCATATTGCCTGCTTCGAGGTTTGGCTCGATGTCGTTCTTGTAAAGAGCTGCCTGCTTTTCATCGTTGATAAGAATCATGATGATGTCAGCCTGCTTTGCAGCCTCTGCCGATGTATATACCTTAAAGCCCTGTGCCTCAGCCTTTGCCCAGCTCTTGCTGCCTTTGTAAAGACCGACGATTACATCACAACCTGAATCCCTGAGGTTGAGAGCGTGTGCATGACCCTGGCTGCCGTAACCGATAATAGCAATTTTCTTACCCTTGAGAAGGTCAAGGTTACAATCTGACTGATAGTAGATTGGTGCTGTCATGTTTTTTGTGTAGTCTTTCATATTAAAGTCCTCCTTACCGCAAACGCGGCATATAAATTAAAATATATGCTAACTGTAAGATTAAACGGAAACCGAAGCTGTGCCTCTGTCAATGGCAACAGTACCTGTTCTTACAATCTCACGGATACCATAAGGCTTGAGTAAGTCAACAAGCGTGTTGATGCGGCTTGCACATTCGCAGTACTCAACGGTAACTGACGAAGGGGATACATCAACGATTTTCGCCTGCATAATTTCAACCGTTTTGACAATTTCGGCTCTTTTTGAGGCGGCGCAGTGAACCTTGATTAAAACAAGCTCACGGCTGATAAATTCGCCCTCGTTAAGCCTTTTTACCTTAATGACGGGAATGAGCTTGTTGAGCTGTTTTTCAAGCTGTTCAACAATGTACTCGTCACCGTTTGCAACGATTGTGATTCGGGAAACCGACGGGTCCTGAGTAACACCTACTGCGAGTGAGTCGATGTTAAAACCTCGGCGAGAGAAAAGTCCCGAAATTTTTGAAAGAACGCCCGCCTGATTTTCAACAAGTATTGATAATGTATACTGCATTTTATCACCTCATTAAATTGACGGAGTGTCGGGGTGAACATCGCAAACAAGAATGAACGGTTTTTCCGAATCAACAATACCCTTGATGATGTTTTCAGCTTCCTTGTTTGAATGAGCCTCTGCATGGTCAATGCCGTAAGCATCGGCAATCTTCAAGAAGTCGGGATCACCGTTGAGAATTGTTGCGGAGTGTCTGCCGCCGTAGTGTTTGTCCTGAAGTTCACGAACCATTCCGAGTCGTGCGTTTTTCATAATGATGATTTTAATTCCGAGCTGATTGCCTGCAATAGTCGCAAGCTCATTAAGCCCCATCTGAAAACTGCCGTCACCGCAGATTACAATAACATCACGGTCGGGTCTTGCAAACTTTGCACCGATTGCAGCGGGAATTGAGTAACCCATTGTACCCATACCGCCTGTTGTGAGGAATCTGCCCTCACGAATACGGAAGTTGTTTGCACACCAGATTTGATTTTGTCCTACATCGGCAACAAGAATTGCCTTTGAGCGGAACATTGCACTGAGATGACCGACAAGTGTTCTCGGCTCAACAAAGCCGTCAAAAACGGGAGGCTCACGGTAAAGGTCTTTTTTCCAGTTCTTTACGGTTTCGCTCCACATTGTTGTAACCTTGTAATCGCCGATGCTGTCAAGCAGCATATTGATGACATTTTTCATATCGCCTACAATCGGAATTTCTGTTTTAACATTCTTACCGATTTCAGCAGGGTCAATGTCAATGTGAATTACCTTTGTGTTTTCACTCATCTGGTCGGGAGCCGCAACAGCTCTGTCACCGAGTCTTGCACCGCATACGATTACAAGGTCGGCTTCGTGAAGAGCACGGTTGGCAACAGCCTTGCCGTGAGTGCCGAGCATTCCGAGATAAAGCTCATGCTCGCTGGGCATAACACCGATGCCCATCATAGTTGAAATAACGGGGATACCCGTAGTTTCTGCAAATTTTTGAAGTTTAAGCTTGATACCCGAACTCAGCACGCCGCCGCCTGATACGATAACAGGACGCTTGCTTGCGTTGATGGCCTCAACAGCCTTTTTAACCTGAATTGCGTGTCCCTTAGTGTTCGGCTTGTAACCGATAATGTTTACGCTTTCGGGATATTCAAAACTTTCAATTTCATTTTCCTGAATATCAACGGGAATGTCGATAAGTACAGGCCCGGGTCTGCCGGTTGAGGCAATATGGAAAGCCTCTTTGAAAACTCTCGGAAGGTCTTCTGTTTTGCTGACGAGATAACTGTGCTTTACAAACGGTTCACAAGCTCCCGTGATGTCAGCTTCCTGAAAGACATCTCTGCCGAGAAGGTCGGAACGAACCTGACCTGTAATGGCAACAATCGGAATAGAGTCCGTATAGGCGGTCGCAATACCTGTGATGAGGTTGGTTGCACCGGGACCGGAAGTTGCCACGCAAACACCGGGACGATTACTGCATCTTGCATAGCCGCTTGCCGCATGAGCAGCGTTCTGTTCCTGACGAACAAGAATGTGGGTAATGCTCGAATCGTAAACTTTATCGTAAAATGGGCAAATAGCCGCACCGGGATAACCAAAAACTATGTCAACGCCCTCGGCTTCCAAACATTTTACCATAATTTCAGCACCGCTGATCATTATGTTTTGTCCCTCCTATCCTTTTTATTGTGAGCAAAAGGTGTTTTGTAACATTAAATATACCTTTTTACTTTACCGCTAATTATACAATAAATACCTTAAAAAGTAAAGAGCAGTATTGCCCATAAATTAAATTTTTTGCAGGATTTTGACAGATAATTTGCAAAATGGATTTTAATTGATTTTTACCGCCTGTTTACTGAAAATTTAAGTCGCTTAGTTTTGTAAAGTATATTCTTGAATTAAGGTCACTTTTTTTGTCTGCATTATCAGGGGACATCATTATCATCAAATTATCTTTTCCTATCCGTGATATACCGCCTATAGTGTACCCTTTTTCTTCAATATTGAATTTTGTTTCTTTCATTGTTTTGTTGGTTGTATCAAAAAGATATATGTAGTTATCTTCTGAACTTGATTCCGCCCTTTTATACAATAAATTTGTATCACTGTCATCTTCAGATGCGGATACTATTGAAAAAGTATCATCTACATCTTCTGATATGTCGGATTTTTTCAGCTTATCGCTGTCTATATATCCTATACATCTTGTTATGCTGAAATTTTGATAGAATAGATAATTGTTTTTAAAATCAAAAACCTGTACGCCCTGAATTAATTCGTTTGAATCATCTGAAATGTTGGATATATCATAGCTTTTGAGAAAATTCATATCATAGTCATAAGTTTCTATTTTTAAAGAAGCTTCGTTCTGTGAAATGCAATCCAAAACCAAAAGAGAGATTGTTTTTGTACTTTTGTCAATTGAAACTTTTCTTATAGTTTCCCCGATACTGTTTTTATCATCAAACTCTAAATATTTTAATTGCTTGACTTTTTGAGTTTCGGTATCATACAGTTCCAAAGAAGTACCGTTGTCTAGCACTTTTGTGATTATGACAAGATTGTCTGCTCCTGTAACAGTGTCATATGGAAATCCGCCTTTGTCAGAAAATACAGTCGTCATTTTGTTTTTATTAAGGTCGATATCAATAAATTCAAGAGTTCTGTTTTCTTCGTCTGTAATGTCGCCCGTGCTTGCCGTAAAGCAAAGGTGATTATTTACATAAGCTTTATCGTGAATTTGCATAGACCAGTTTTTTATTGAACCAAGTTTTACACTGTTTTTTTTATCTAAATAATATCTGTAGTATTCCATTTCATTTGGAGAGTCTTTATTGATTTTTGAATATATGAAGCCGTTATCAATTTGTTTAAATAAGCCGTAAAGATTTAAAGTATCCACCTTTTTGCCGTTATTGTAAATTTCAAAATCATGATTTAATTCTGTTGTTTCAATATCTGAATCAAGAGATAAATCATCTGTATTCGTTACGGTTGTTTGTTCAGTGGAATTATTGCTTGATGAAGAAGTGTTACATCCATATAATGAAAGTAAAAATAAAGCGGTTACTAATAATAAAAATATCTTTTTCAAATTCATCTCTCCGAAGTTTATTTATCAGTTACAAGCGCTGACAAAAACATTATAATTTATATAATTATAAAAGTCAATGATTTTAAAATACTATAATATAAGATTATGTTTAGAAAAATTTTGGCAAATGAAAGCACCGTGAAACTTGTGAAAGCTCACGGTGCTTTATCATAATAAATGATATGATTTGCAAAAAATCAATATTTCTTTTTGAGGAGTCTTGCGGCTATGAGTACGCAGACTACGCTGACGCCTGTGTCGGCGATAACAGACATCCAGATTTGTGCAAGACCGAATGCGGCGAGGATAATTACAAGAGCCTTGATTGAGAGGGCAAAGATGATGTTGCCCTTGACTGTGTTGATAACACTTCTTGCAATTTTAATTGCCTTTGGAAGCTGTTTGAGTGTGCCTGATGCGAGAACTGCGTCTGACGCTTCAATAGCGGCTTCACTGCCGAATCCCATTGCGATACCGCAGTCGCTTGCCGAAAGAACAGGGGCATCATTGATACCGTCACCCACAAAGCAAGCACCCTTGGATTTTGATTTCAAGCCCTTGAAAAGCTCAAGCTTTTGAGCAGGGAGAAGCTCTGCGTGACATTCGGAAAGTCCGAGTTCGTTTTTAACATTTTCGGCAGGCTGTTGTCTGTCGCCTGTGAGCATCACCGTGTTCTTGACACCGAGCGCTTTAAGTTGTGAGATAACCTCTTTTGCCTCAGGTCTTACTGTGTCGCTGACATTGAGCGAACCGATAAGCTGACCGTCATAAATTACGAAAACAGAATCGTCTTTATTTGCAATCTTCTTCTGTTCGTCCGAAAGAATCTTTGAACCGCCGCACTGAATAGTTTTGCCGTTATAAACTGCGCTTGTTCCGTGACCGGCACTTTCGCTGTAGTCGGAAAGCTCGGGAAGTTCAAGACCGTTTGCCTTTTCTCTGATTGCGGAGGCAATCGGATGAGCAGAATATTTTTCGCTTGCAGCGGCAAGAGCAAGAACTTCGTCAGCACTGTATGAACCGACCGTATTAACCTTGTTTACACTGAGCTTTCCGCTTGTGAGTGTGCCTGTTTTATCGAATACGAATGTGTCTGCTTTTGCAAGAGCCTCAATATATTTTCCGCCCTTGATGAGTACACCGACTTCGGATGCCGCACCGATACCCGAATAGTAGGAGAGAGGTACGGAAATAACAATAGCACACGGACATGACGCTACAAGACAAACAAGCGCACGGTATAGCCATTCGCTGAATGCTCCGAGTCCGCAAAGCGGAGGAATTACTGCGATTGCAACTGCAAGGAGTACAACAACCGGTGTGTAAACAGAGGCAAATCTTGAAATAAGCTTTTCGCTGTTGCCCTTTTGAGCGGCGGCATCTTCAACAAGCTGAAGAATTCTTGTTGCGGTACTGTCGCCGAAGTGCTTTGTGGTTTTGACAGTAATAAGGTTACTGCCGTTGATTGCGCCGCTGAGTACCTCACTGCCCTCGCCGGCATCAACAGGAAGGCTTTCGCCTGTGAGAGCCGATGTGTCGAGAGTCGTTTTACCTTTGATAATAATGCCGTCAAGCGGAACTCTTTCGTATGGCTTGACTTCAATGATACTTCCGATTTCAACGCTTTCGGCAGGAACAATCTGTTCCGCACCGTCAACAATAATTGTTGCTGTATCGGGACGAATGTTTGCAAGCTTTTCAATGTCACGGCGGGATGCGTCAACTGCTCGATCCTCAAAAATTTCACCGATAGAAAAGAGGATTGTTACCATTGCCGCCTCAACAAAATCTCCAAGACAGAATGCCGCAATTACCGCAACAGCCATAAGCGTTGTTTCGTCAATTCTCAGCTTTAGAATGTTTTTTGCACCCTTGATGAATACCTTGTAACCCGAAAGAAGTGTTGCAACAAAACACGCTGCGAGTACAACATAATGAACAGCAGTAACACCGTCAAGTGTAAGGTGGAGAATTTCGGACACTACAGCAAGTACAATTGAAATTGCAAGGAAGATTGTGTCATGGTTGATTTTCTTTTTCGTGATTTCGGGTTCTGCCTTTGTTGTGATATCATTTTTCGGAGTTTTGTCAACAACGGTTACACCGTCCTCAATGCTGTCGCAAATTGCCTGAATTTCGGAAACAGGATTCTGCTTTTCGCTTTTGAAGTTGAGAAGTTTTGTCGCAAAATTGAAGCTTACATCCTCAAAGCCGTTTGTTTCTGCAATTTTAGCCTCAATTTTGCCCGCACAATGAGCACAATTGAGATTGTCTAAAGTGTAGGTGTATTTTTTGAGATTGGTTTTCGGAGTTTTGTCAACAACGGTTACACCGTCCTCAATGCTGTCGCAAATTGCCTGAATTTCGGAAACAGGATTCTGCTTTTCGCTTTTGAAGTTGAGAAGTTTTGTCGCAAAATTGAAGCTTACATCCTCAAAGCCGTTTGTTTCTGCAATTTTAGCCTCAATTTTGCCCGCACAATGAGCACAGTTGAGATTGTCAAGCTGATATTTGTACCTCATATGTCTCCCTCCTTATTCAAGAACATGGTCAAGTCCCATTTCTATGATTCGTTTCACATGGTCATCGTCAAGGCTGTAATAAATCTGCTTTCCTTCACGGCGAACACGCACCAGCTTGTTCTGCCTTAACACACGCAGTTGGTGGGAAATTGTGCTTTGCTCCATGCTGAGAGCTTCAGCAATGTTGAGCACCGACATTTCATTTTCCGAAATGGTGTACATAATGCGAAGTCGGGTTGAATCACCGAAAACCTTAAAAAGGTCTGCAAGCTCAAACAGCACATCAATGTCGGGCATTTCGGGAGTGGTTGTTTTTTCTTTGTTTTCCATAGGCGTCCCCTTTAATTTTCTCTCAGGTTAAAAGTTATACTTGAACATATGAAGATATGCTCATATGTTAATTATAATATATCATTCCCTTTTTAAAAAGTCAATAGACACACACGAAAAAATGTAATGTTTTTCAAGTTTTTTTGCCCCAAAGTTTCACTTGTTTATTGTGTCCGTTTGGAAAGTATATATAGTATAGAAAGTTAATTTTAAATTTGAAAAAAGAAGATTGAAGGTGTAAAATTATAATAGGAATAACGGAACGATATTTTTCTGTGTTCAATTTGAATTGTAAAATGCTCAGATGTCTGATGATAACACGAAAATAACACTTGTTTCAATTTGTAATAATTTTACAAAAAATTGCTTTGATTAATTACTTCTTTTTAGGAAAAAACGGTTTTAAAAAGCATGGTTGGTTATATTAAAAACAAAAAAAGCAACAAATTAATAATTTGAGTACAACTTGCCCAAAAATAGATTACAGTTTTATTATTCCGTTGACTTTACTACAATTTTGTAGTATCATTTTCTGTAAGAGAATTGTTAAATTACATCTGCGTAACCGAGTGGGTTCGTTTTTAATAAAATGTAACAAATTAGTTCTCATTATGAATTTTAGATTCGTATAATTTTTGATTTTTACTTATACACTATATAGATATACATTTTCAGATATTTAGCTTATTTAGTTAAAAGTATCTTCTACACATTAATTGGGGTGTAACAATTGGAGAAGTTCGTAGTTACCGGCGGAAAGCCATTATCGGGTGAAGTGACAATCAGCGGTGCGAAAAATGCAGCTGTTGCAATTATTCCGGCAGTTATTCTTTGTGATGAACCGTGTCAGATTGAAAATATTCCTAACATCAGCGATGTATCACTTATCAGCAGAATTCTTCAGCAGATGGGTGCTAATGTAAGACGAATCAACCGTTCGTCCTTATATATTGATCCTACAAAAATCCGCACATGCAATGCTGTGACCGACCTTGTAAGAGGTATGAGAGCGTCATATTATCTTCTCGGCGCACTTTTGGGCAAGTACGGCAAGGCTAAGGTGGCTCTTCCGGGCGGCTGTAACTTTGGCGTGCGTCCGATTGACCAGCATCTTAAAGGCTTTGAGGCTCTCGGTGCGACAACTCAGCTTGTTGACGGTGCGATTATAGAGGCAGAATGCGACAGCCTTGTCGGTACACATGTGTACCTTGATGTTGTGTCCGTAGGTGCAACAATGAACATTATGCTTGCCGCATCAAAGGCAAAGGGACAGACCATTATTGAAAATGCCGCAAGAGAACCGCATATTGTTGACCTTGCGAACTTTCTTAATTCAATGGGTGCGGATGTCAGGGGCGCAGGTACGGATGTTATCAAAATCCGTGGCGTTGAGTATCTTCACGGCATTACTTATTCGATTATTCCCGACCAGATTGAGGCAGGAACATATATGTGTGCCGCCGCCGCAACAAGAGGTTGTATTACGGTAAAGAATATTACACCGAAGCATCTTGAATCAATCAGCGCAAAGCTGCGTGAGATGGGTGTTAAGATTACGGAATATGATGAGGCTCTCAAGGTTGATGCGTCATCTGCTCCGCTAAAGCGCTGTAATATCAAGACGATGCCGCATCCCGGCTTCCCGACAGACTGTCAGCCGCAGTTTGCCGCATTGCTTATGAGCGTTCCCGGAACAAGCATCATCAACGAGAATGTTTGGGATAATCGCTATCAGTATGTCAGCGAGCTTATCAGAATGGGTGCGCAGATTTCTGTTGAGGGCAGACTTGCAATCATTGAGGGCGGTGTTCCGCTCACAGCGGCTCCCGTTAAGGCAACCGACCTTCGTGCAGGTGCGGCTATGATTATTGCCGCTCTTGAAATTAACGGTACAACAGAGATTTCTAATATTCAGTTCATTGAGCGTGGATATGAAGATGTTGTTGAAAAGTTCAGAGGACTTGGTGCAGATATCAAAAAGGTGTATTTTACAGGAGACAACGAGCAGGAGCTCGGTGCCTGACTAAAATTTAATTAGAAATCAAAGCCGTTTTCTTTGTGAGAACGGCTTTTTTGTGAGATAATTTACAAATTTTAAAATTTGTGTTATCATATTCGTTACACTAAAGATAAGGATTGATTGTTTTGGCAAGAGCAGTACCGCTGTTCAGCGGAAGTAAGGGTAACAGCTACTACATAGGTTCGGCAAGCGAAGGCGTACTGATTGACGCAGGTCGTTCATGCAAGCAGATTGAAAATGCCATGCTTGCAAACGGACTTGATATGGGCAGTATCGGGGCGGTTTTTATAACTCACGAACACACAGACCATTGCAGTGCGTTGCGTGTGCTTGCAAAGCGTTACGGCTTTAAGGTGTATTCAAGTCTTGGTACGCTCAATGCTTTGAGGGCAGGTAATAAGCTTGATCCAAACACGGATGCAGATGTTATAACTGACGAGGTTGTAATCGGCAATATGCGTGTTCAGCGAATTGACACCCCCCACGATGCGGCGGAAAGCTGTTGCTACCGTGTTACTGCTCCCGACGGAAAATCCGCACTTATAGCAACCGATATGGGCGTTATGTTGCCCGATGTAAGAACTGCCGCAGAGCAGAGCGACTTTGTTGTGCTTGAGTCAAATCACGATATTAATATGCTCAAAAACGGATTTTATCCTTATCCGCTAAAGCAGAGAATCCTTTCAAACAGAGGACATCTTTCAAATGAGGCTTGTGCAAAAGAACTTGTTAACCTTGTTGAAAAGGGAACTTTAAGACTTATGCTCGGCCATCTCAGCGAAGAAAATAATACCGTTCCGCTTGCAATGTCAACATCCGTAGACCTGCTCACATCAAACGGAATGAAGTACAAAAGCGATTATTCGCTTGATGTTGCTCCGAGTGTAAGCACAACAAAAGCCATCATCTTTTAACCTTAAACAAACAAGAGAAATATGATTAAGATTAACATAATTTGTATCGGCAAAATCAAAGAAAAATATTTTACCGACGCAATTGCAGAGTATGCAAAACGCTTGACCGCATTTTGTAAATTCAATATTATTGAGCTTTCGGAAGAACGCATTAAGAGCAACATACCGAATAGATCGCAGATTGATGAGGTTATTTTCTCTGAGGGAAAACGAATCATGCAAAAAATTTCGCCTTCGGATTATGTTGTTGCAATGTGTATTGAGGGAAAGTCTATGTCGAGTGAGGAGCTTTCAAAGCTGATTGACAATGCGTCCGTAAGCGGAAAAAGCACCGTTGATTTTATTATCGGCGGTAGCTACGGGCTTGACGAATCGGTTAAAAAACGGGCTGATGTCCGTCTTTCAATGAGCAGAATGACCTTTCCTCACCAAATGGCAAGAATGATTTTAAGCGAACAGATTTACCGTGCGTTTGAGATTTCATCAAACGGTAAATATCACAAATAATTTACGGAGTTACTATGGCGCTTGACGGAATTTTTTTAAGACATATTATAAGTGAAATAGAAAAAGAGGCTCTCGGTGCAAGGGTGTCGCAGATTTATCAGCCGAACAGAGAGGAGCTTGTGTTTGGGCTGAGAACATTTTCCGGCAACAAAAAGCTGTTGCTTTCTGCACGAGCAAATTCACCGAGAGTGAACTTTTGTTCCTCAACACCCGAAAATCCTGCACAACCTCCGATGTTCTGTATGCTTTTGCGAAAAAGAATCGGTGGCGGAAAGCTTGTGGGACTTCGCCAGAACGGTTGCGACCGTGTTCTTATGCTCGATTTCGAGTGCGTGAACGAACTCGGCGATACTGTGATGATAACTGTTGTATGCGAAATTATGGGTATGTACAGCAACATAATTATTGTCGATTCAAACGGCGTCATCATCGATTCACTCAAGCGTGTAGATCTTACAATGAGCAGTAAAAGACTTGTACTGCCGAATATAAAATACGAACTTCCCGAATCGCAGAACAAGCTGAATCTGCTTAAATGTTCGGTACTTGATGTGTGTACAGCCGTAAAAAATCTTGACACGGAAATGCCGCTTAACAAGGCGCTGTTAAGAACAATTGAGGGTGTTTCTCCGATTGTATGCCGTGAGATTGAATACAAGGTTATGGAGGGCGCAACAAACAGAATTGAGGGTGTGCTTTTTGACCGACTCGCGGTTGAAATCGAAAAGCTGAAAAGCGTTTGCAGCGATTGTTCGGGCAAGCCTGTTGTGGTTTATCGTGAGGACGGCAAGCCTATGGACTTCTGCTTTATGAATGTTGAGCAGTACGGCGATTTTGCTAAGGTTGAGAGTAAGGAAAGCTTCTCCGATTTGCTTGACGGATTCTATGAGGCTCGTGACAGCCGTGACAGAATGAGGGTGAAATCACAAAGCCTTACAAAGCTTTTGAACAACACACTTGAAAGGCTTGCCCGAAAAATTGCAAAGCAGAAGAGTGAGCTTGAACGCTGTGCAGACCGTGAGCATCTTCGCATATGCGGTGATCTTTTACAGGCAAATATCTATCGCATTGAGCGTGGTGCGGAGTATGTTGATGTTGAAAACTTTTACGATGAGAACAACGCAATTTTACGCATAAAGCTTAATCCGGCAATCTCACCTTCGGCAAATGCTCAGAAGTATTACAAGGATTACCGCAAGGCTAAAAATGCCGAAATTATGCTCAAAGAACAGCTTGAAAAGGGCAGGGAAGAGCTTGATTATATTAACTCGGTTCTCGATACGGTTGACCGTGCGGAAAATGAAAAAGACCTTGCGCAAATTCGTGAGGAACTTACCGAGCAGGGCTATCTCAAGGTTCAAAAGGGCAAAAAGCCCCGTCAGACAACTTTGCCGCCGCTCGAATTTGAATCAAGTGACGGTTTTAAAATCCTTGTCGGAAGAAACAACCGCCAGAATGATAAGCTGACTTTGAAAACAGCGTCAAAGAACGATATGTGGCTGCACACAAAGGACATTCACGGTTCTCATGTAATTGTTGTTTCGGACGGCAAAGAGATTTCCGACACGGCAATCTACGAGGCGGCACGGCTTGCGGCATATCACAGTAAGGCGAGAAACAGCAGTCAGGTTCCCGTTGACTGCACACTTGTTCGCTATGTGTCAAAGCCAAACGGCTCAAAACCGGGTATGGTGATTTATGTCAACAACAAAACCCTGTATGTAAAACCGTCACAAACGGTTGAAAAGCAGTAAGGTATTTTAATAAAAATTAAACGGAGGGCAAGACGCTCTCCGTTTTTATGTTAATTTAATTGTTTTTAACGGGCGGTAAAATCGAATGTAAAAATTCGTATTTTAGGGGTGCAGAATTTGAACTCATACCCTTCAAAATTTGCACCTGCCCCCTTCAGAATTTGAACCCGTCCCCTTCAGATTTTGAAGGGGACTACTTCAGAATTTGAAGCCTAATAATACCCATAGAAAAAGACTAAGAGAATAATACCAAGTAAACAATACCAATTGAAAAATGAAGAGGAATTCAGATGACCGAACTGACAAAATTATCCTTCAAAATCCCATTCGGGGACATAGCTTTCATCTGCGGAAGAAAGCTCCTGTGTAAAGCCGTCAATTCCCAGTCGCATCATTTCAAGCTTTACCTTGTCATATTCTCTGCGTGTGATTTTACGGTTAATTCGTGAAAACTCCCTGTCGCTGACCTTGCCCATAGGAATGTACTGACACATAAGACTTAACAAAACCTGATCGCCGAATCTGCGTTTTACAATATCAAGCACTTCAAGGCTGTTCTTTGTGTGGGCAGGCAAAATCAGATGCCTTACGATAACGCCCTTTTTCATAATGCCGTCATCGTCAAACTGAGGCAGACCAACCTGAAAAGTCATTTCGTGAATTGCTGCAACAGCCGTGTTGACATAATTCGGTGCAGAAGAGTATTTTACCGCAAGAAAATCATCTGCATATTTAAAGTCGGGAAGATAAATATCAACAAGTCCGTCAAGCATACTGAGAGTTTTTGGACTTGTGTATCCGCTGCAGTTATATACAATCGGAATTCTCGGTTTGTAAATTTCAAGACTTTTAACAACAGCGTGTGCAAAATGGTCAGCCGTTACAAGGTTGATGTTATGCACTCCCTTGTCCTCAAGTTCTTTGTAACATTCGGCAAGTCTTTCGGGAGTGATTGTTCTTCCGCCGTCCTCGTTTGAAATTTCGTAGTTCTGGCAGTACACGCATCTCATTGTACAGCCTGAAAAGAAAACAGTTCCGCTGCCCTTTGTGCCGCTTATGCACGGTTCTTCGCCATAGTGCGGAGCAACTCTTGCAACAACGGGCAGTTCTCCCATTTTACAAAATCCGTTTCCGCTGTGGGCAGTACGAACCGCACCGCATTTTCTCGGACATAAATTGCAAATCATGATATCACCTTATTGTCTGATATATAATGTCTGATTGAACATTAAACACTATTGTACCACGATTATGACAAAAGTTAAAGTCTTTGCAAATTAAAGTGTGAAATCAGTAAGATAATCTTCGATGATGTCGTCAAGCTGGCAGAGTTCAAGCTCAAGTTCGTTGCACATTTCGACAAGCTCCGTCATTTCACGAAAGCTTTCGCTGATTCCCGACACGGATTTTATAAGCTTTTTGCCGCAAAATGCGCTTATCCCAAAGGTGTTAAACCCGTCTTCGGGTGTATGATTCAATTTGTAGGTTATCATTTTTCCCCTCCGGATAACAACCGGTCACAATATAATAATACTATTATGTTGCGATATTGTCAATATTATTACAAAAATATTGTTAAGCTGTAAACAAATGGTGATGTATCAGTAATAAATTGTACATAATGACAAATGAATGTAAACCACAGTTAAAGAATTATATAACAATAAAAACTTTAGTTCGATAAAATCTTAATAATATGTAACAAAGTATTACATATGGTATATAATTTCAGTGCAGTCAGATTTTTCGGCAAACGGCAAATAACATATCGACGACAGTTAACTGCTGAAATATTGCAATAATAGTTAATTATTGCTTTGCGTCAGTCTTTACTTGTGCATAATGTATAAAAAGCGTTCTTAAAGTTTGGCTTTAGGATGCTTTTTTAGTTCTCAATAGGAAAAATACGGCATTTATAAATGTTAAAATATAGTTATCGTGCGGTACTTTGTGCGAAATAATATTTAGGAGTGAAAATATGAGATTACGCAAACCATTATCGATTCTTCTTTCTCTGTCCATGATTGCAGGTATGTCGGTCTTTGCCTCAAATGCGGCAGTAACAAGCGATGAATCGGTTTCAGCAGGCAATTATTACAATGCAAATTATCTTGAAAGCTATGCAAGCAAAGCGTATAACGAATCGGGACTCGGTTCAGTGTACAGCAAAACTTCCACAACATGGAAAACCTGGTCACCTGATGCGTCATCCGTAAAGCTCAAGCTCTACACAACAGGTTCTGACAACGAGGCGGGTGCTTCGGCAATCGGCACCTATGATATGAAAAAAGACAGCTCAACAGGTGTTTGGTCACTTAATCTGAGCGGTGATTACAAAAACAAATATTACACATATCTTGTAACAGTAAACGGCACAACCAAGGAAACACAGGATGTTTACTCACAGGCTGTCGGTGTAAACGGCAACCGTACAATGGTTGTTGACCTTGACTCAACCGATCCGAGCGGTTGGTCGGACGATAAGCATGTTCTCTTTAACAGCGCATCCGAGGCGGCTGTATGGGAAGTTCATGTGCGAGATTTTTCAGTTTCCAAAAACTCGGGTGTGAGTGAGGACAACAAGGGTAAGTACCTTGCATTTGCCGAGGGCGGCACAACTCTTAATTCAGACACAAGTTCATCAGCCGTTTCAACAGGCATTGACTACCTTGTTGAGCAGGGCATTAACTGCGTTCAGCTTATGCCTGTTTATGATTACGGTTCGGTAAAGGAAGATGTTGCAAGTTCTTCTTCAAACCGTAACTGGGGTTATGATCCGGTGAACTATAACGCTCCCGAGGGTTCATATTCAACAAACCCATATGACGGCAACACAAGAATCACTGAGTTCAAGCAGATGATTCAGGCTCTTCATGACAGAGGAATTTCAGTTGTAATGGATGTTGTTTACAACCACACATTCTCAACGGATTCTTGCTTTAACAGAACTGTTCCGGGTTACTACTACAGAATGCATTCATCATCAGCATATTCAAACGGTTCAGGCTGCGGTAACGAAACTGCGTCAGATAAGCTGATGTACAGAAAGTATATGATTGAATCCGTAAAGTATTGGGCAGAGGAATACCACATTGACGGTTTCCGTTTTGACCTTATGGGTATTCACGATATCACAACAATGAACGATATCCGTTCTGCTCTTGACGGACTTTATTCAGACGGTTCGGGTAAAAAGATTCTCATGTACGGTGAACCGTGGACAGGCGGTAGTGTTGCAATTTCCGACGGTTGCTCGCAGTCAAAGGCAGGTTCGCTCAACCCAAGAGTAGGTATGTTCTGCGACAGCTACCGTGATGCAATTAAGGGAAGCACAGACGGTTCCGATAAGGGATTTGTTCAGGGCAACACCGATAAGGCCGGAACGGTTGCAAACGGTGTAACCGGCAAGGGCTTTTCGGCTCAGGCTCCTTCACAGACAATTGCTTATGCCGACGCTCACGATAACCTTATCCTCTGGGATAAAATTGTAAAGAGTAACGGCTCATCAAGCTGGAATTCAACATCTTCATCACTCAGGGGACAGGTTAAGAAAGTAATGGGACTTCTCCTTACTTCACAGGGTATCCCGTTTATGACGGCAGGCTCGGAATTTTGCCGTACAAAACAGGGTGATACAAATAGTTACAAATCAAGCGACGCAATAAATGAGATTGATTGGTCAAGAGTAAAGACCTACTCGGATGTTGCCGCTTATTACAAGGGACTTCTTGAAATCAGAGAAAACTATTCTCCGATGAAGAGTTCAACATTCAACACTCCTTCATTCCAGTCAACACACGGTGATGTTGTTGCTTACACATATTCAAACAACAAGTCAAATGAGTGGGGCAAGGTTTGTGTTCTTGTAAACGCAAGTTCAACAAATGATTGGCCGATTACACTTGACGGCAGCGGCTGGACAGTAGTTGCAGACGGTACGACGGCAGGTCTTAAAAGTCTTGGCACAGTTTCGGGCAACACATATACAGTTCCTGCAAACAGCGCCTGTGTACTTGTTCAGAGTTCAACATTCAACAACCTCAAGGTTAGTGAAAAAACATTCGGTACGGTAACAATTAAACATATTGATGACAGCGGAAATGTTCTAAAGACATCAACAGCAAAATATGCAGACGGTACAACATACCGTACTTACCCCGACACAACCATCCTTTATGACTATACTCTCAAGGATACTCAGGGTGTAACTTCGGGTACTGTTACAGGCGGAAAGAACTACAATGTAACTTATGTTTACAGCTCCAGCGGTATTCGTTCAGGCTATGTTACGGTAAATTATGTTGACGAAAACGGTGAGTCAATTAAGGATACCGTTTCAACAAAGTATCGTGAAGGCGACAGCTACAGCGTTCCGTTCACATCAATTCAGGGCTATCAGCTCGACACGGACAAGTATCCTGCCAACACGACAGGTACATTTAACGGTACTAACACTACCATTAACTTTGTTTATAAGGCACTTGACAGCACAAGTTCGGTTGTTCACTACTATAACTCAAACAACTGGTCAAATGTTCGTTGCTATGCTTACACAGACGGCGGTGAAGAGCCTAACGGCAAGTGGAACAACGCAACTGTTATGACAAGTGAGGGCAACGGATGGCTCAAATGCACAATTCCTGCACCAAGCTCATATGTAATGTTCCACACAAACTCACAGCAGGAGCCGGGTGCAAACGAGACAGGCTACCTTGTTTCGGGCGAGGCATGGGTTCAGAATAAGAAACTCAGCTTTAGCAGCAAGGTTATTACAAGCCACATTGACGCCGCAACAGGTGAAAAGATTGCCGATGATGAAATTTTAATTCAGTCAAAGGTTTCTTCCGACGATACATACAAAACTTCTCCGCTTTCGGGCAGAACAGATGTTATTGCTCCCGTAAATGCGTCAGGTAACCTTTCATCGGGTATTATCAATGTTGTTTATCTTTACACATCATCGGAGCGTCCTTCAACTGCTCCTTCAACGGTAACTCCTACCACAGCCCCCGTTACACAGCCGACGGAAAAAATCCTTATCGGTGATGTTAATCTCAACGGTGCGATTAATGTACTTGACGCAACAGCGGTTCAGAAGTACATTGTGAAGCTTATAACACTCTCAGATAAGGCTCTTATCGCAGCCGCAAGATGTGACGCTGACGGCGAGAATGATATCGTAAGCGTTAAAGACGCAACATACATTCAGATGTATGTCACAAAGCTTGACGGTCACGGAAATGTCGGCACTTACTATGAGTCGGAAGTTACTCCGACAACCGCCCCTGTTACCGAGCCGGCAACAGAAGAGCCGACAGTTGCTCCGACAACTGTTCCTGCAACAACAGCTCCTGTTACAGAGCCTACAACCACTCCGTCATCAACCTATACAGTTAAGTTTACGGATTCACTCAACTGGGATGGTACACTCTACTGCTACTCATGGGCTGAAGACGGTACATCTACAAAATCATGGCCGGGCGTTGCGATGACATATCTCAACACAAATGACTATGGTCAGAAGGTTTACTCGGTTGAAGTTCCGAAAACTGTAGATTACATTATTTTCACAAACGGTTCGAGTCAGACCATTGATATCGGTTTTGACGGCACTTCGCTCAATTATTATACAGAGTCGCAGTATGATTCACAGGGTCATGCTTATGTCGGCACATGGTAATCATTTTTTGAAAAAGTGTAAATAAGTAAAAATATAAGTCGGCAAGACAGTACGCAAATTAAACTGTCTTGCCGACTTTTTATGTTTGAAGTAGGGGCGTTCATCGGACGCCCGCCTTGATGAACATTTTTG
>ERZ779907.76-NODE-76-length-24695-cov-1.96441_pt1 | contig 24695 bp, 23 predicted proteins | sample MGYA00511244_ERZ779907 | MGnify/ENA primary metagenome ERZ779907 (study PRJEB29588, sample SAMEA2150909) | human gut metagenome | biome: human gut; feature: human-associated habitat; material: faeces | place: Denmark | collected 2008/2010 ... | reverse complement strand
TTCATAAGAGAGGCCTCCTTCCGTTTATCTTACATATAAAATGTTATCATAAAACAAATATTTATGCAAGTATATTTTATCTATTCTTCTTCAGTATTAACTTCTTTTCTTGCTAATACTTCTCTTGGTTTAGAACCATTTTGTGGTCCTATAATACCTCTTTCTTCAAGTAGGTCTACTATTCTAGCAGCCCTATTATAGCCAATACGATACTTTCTTTGAATTAGAGAGGCTGATATTTTACCAAACTCCATAGCGAAGTCTACAATATCGTTATATAGTGGATCATCATATTCTTCTTTTGATTCATAGCCATCATCATATTTACCAGCATCTGTTCCTTCGCCACCTCTTTCTTCTGTTATAGAGTGATCATAGTTAGCCTTCTGCTGTGATATTGTAAAGTCTACTATTTTTTGTAATTCTTCATCACTTACATAAGCACCTTGTATTCTTATTGGAACATTTTCTCCCATTGGTTTAAATAACATATCACCTTTACCTAATAGTTTTTCTGCCCCAGTTTGGTCTAGGATTGTTCTTGAATCTATTGATGATGATACGGCAAATGATATACGAGATGGTATATTAGCTTTTACAACACCGGTTATTACATCAGTAGATGGTCTTTGTGTAGCTACGATTAAGTGAATACCTGCTGCTCTAGCCATTTGAGTGATTCTCATTATTGAGTCTTCAACATCTTTAGCAGCTACAAGCATTAAATCTGCTAACTCATCTATTATAAATACAATATATGGCATCTTTACATAGTCTGTATTTGTTTCACACATTTTGTTATAAGAACTTATATTCTTACATTTAGTATCCTCAAATACTTGGTACCTTCTTTCCATCTCTACTACAATATTTTTTAAAGCAATAGAGGCTTTCTTAGGATCTGTTACTACCGGAGTAAGTAAGTGTGGTACACCATTATACATTGATAATTCTACTTTTTTAGGGTCTACCATTACTAATTTTACTTCATCAGGTTTAGTTCTCATTAATATTGAGGCTATTATACAGTTAATACATACTGATTTACCACTACCTGTTGCACCTGCTATTAAAAGATGTGGTGTAGCATTTATTTCAGCCCACTTTACTGTACCCATAATATCTTTACCTAGTCCTACAGCAAGTAATGATTTATCACTTGGTTCTGGTAATTTACTTAGTACTTCTCTAAATGATACAGCACTATTTACTTTATTTGGTAATTCTATACCAATAGTACTTTTACCAGGTATTGGAGCCTGTATTCTTACATCTTTAGCGGCTAAATTTAAAGCTATCTCTTTTTGTATTGATAATAGTTTATTAACTTTAGTACCTGCTTTTAACTCTAATTCATACTGAGTAACTGATGGTCCTATATGACATTCTTTTATCTTACCTGGTATTTCAAAATCAGCAAGTACTTTCTCTAAAGTAGTTATATTTTGTTTTACTGCTTCAATATTTTCTTTATCATTATTACCTTTAGATAATTTTAATAATGTTAATGGTGGCAACTTGTAATTTACATTAATTACCGGTTTTTCTTCTTCAGTATCTTCTTTTACCATTACACTTGCACTAGCAGTCTTTATTGGTATATCTGATTCTACTGGTAAATCTTTTTCTTCTTTATCTGGAGTTTTGTCTACAGTAGGAAGAATTATTCTACTATCAGTAGTATCAGCATTTTCTTTCTCTTTATGTTCCTTCTTTTTAATCTTTGGTACTTTTATTTTCTTAATTAAATCAATAAGGCTAGTATTAAATAATAATATTGTACCAATTACAATTAAAGTAATAATAACTATCTTAGTACCATCTTTAAATAAACTAAAGAAAGCATAAGTAAAGATTGCTCCTATCATACCTCCACCACTATTGGAAATAGCATAGCTTATAGTATCTACTATATTTGTATTTCCTGTGTTATCAAAGGCTTTTAATAGATTATTAAATGTTTCTGTTATTATTTTTATTCCTTCTTGTGAATGTACTTCTATATATTTTAAGTGAAGTAATACTAAGAAAGATATTACCAGTATATAAAAGCCTATCCATCTTAGACTAAGTAAGTTAGGCGTTTTCCTTTTTACTATTAGATATCCTCCTAATATTAATAATCCAAATAATAGGAAAGGATATATATTACCTACTAGAAATACTGCGAATGATTTTATAAAATTACCCGCAGGTCCATAGGCACCTATTCCTATAATTGCAGCTAGTATTAGTATTATACCTACCACTTCATTTGTATATTCAAATTTTTTCTTTTCACTATCTTTTTTAGTTTTTTTCTTTGCCACTTTATCAACCTTCTATCCATATTAATTATAACATTGCTAATATTAAAAGTAAAGTTTTTAATTGCTTTTTTATACTAATTAATAGGCTTTTAATAAGACTTGGGTTTGTTTATACTATGGTCAAATAAGTAAGAATAAATAGTTAGTTTATGCTTTAAATAAATTGTCGTAAGGAAGACCTAAGGCTTTCTTACGCCTTTAGAGACTACAGGCTCTAAAGAAAAAAAAGAAAACTATTTATTATAGTCTTCTATTGTTTTAGTTACCATTTCTTTTAAGTATTTAGTAGAATAAGTACAACCACTGATAGTATCTAAATTATCAAGATTATTTTGATTATTCTTTATCTTATCTAAATAATTATTATCCTTTATAATAGCAGTATATGTTTCATTACTCTTTAATAACTCTATATTAGAAATATTACCACTAGTAAATACTATCTTTAATTTTAAACTATTTTTACCAGCATAACCTCTTCCCATTACCTCATAAGTTGTTATATTACCACTTTTTGTTTTAGATAATATACTAAAACTATCATCTGGTTCTTTATTTAATACCTTAGTACTTATTATTACTCCTAGTAGTAGGGCTATTATAGTACTTAGAATTATTAAGGATATTTTAATTATTTTTTTGCTATATAATTTTATACTTAAATAATTTATTAGTATTGTTATTAAGTTAACTATTAATATTGATATTAATACTCCCTCTGGTAATGGAGTTAAATATCTAATAAACATAGTTATGATACCTAGAAGTACACCACTTATTAACTGACCTGTATTAGTAATTGGAGTGGTTACTGGATCAGTAGCCATAAAGACTGCTCCAAAAAGTAATCCTCCAGATAATATGTTAAATAGAATAAACCATAGTCCAATATCTTTAGTTATACATATTACTGAACTTATTAATACTACAGTTAATACATAGGATACTGGTATGCGCCATTTAATCATTTTTTTATAGGTTAAATAGATAAAACTTACTATACATAGTAGTGATGATGTTTCTCCTATAGCACCCGGTATGTTGCCAAAGAAGAAGTTTAATAGACTACCAAATGGTGCCACTAATTTATCATAAGTAAGAACATAACTACCTGCAGTCATATTTGATAATGGTGTTGCACTACTTATGGTATCTACTTCATAAGGATTTAGATATCCTCCTACTAGAGATGAAAATATTACCGTTATGAAGAGACTTCCCGCTAGAGCAGGATTTAATTTATTTTTACCAAAACCTCCTGTTAATACTTTTGATAAAGAGGCTATTATACTACCTAGTATTACTAAATATAATGGTGTATTTATTGATATTACTAGGCTTAAAAATATTCCTGGTATAATAGCATAGTTTTCAGTAAATAATTCATAAATACTTTTTTTATTCTTTCTAATTAGATAGTATAGGTATTCAGTTAATAAACCAGTAATAGAAGCTACTACAACAAATATTAATGGTTTAAATACTAGGTATAGACTACCATAGCCTTTTATTACCGGATATATACCATTTTTATATGTAGAGAATAATATAAAGAAAGATAATATTATTAAGATAGTATACATCATATCAGAAGTTTTATTTTTACTTTTTAGATAACTTCCATTTCTTACCTTAAACTCTCTCATTTATTATTCACCTTCTCTTTAGCGGCTTTTACAAATTCTCTTACTTCTATTTTTGAAGGACATATATAAGAACATAGTCCACATTCTATGCATTCATCCGCTTTTAGACATTCTAGTTCTTTGATATTACTGATATTTTTCATAATAAAGGCTGGATATATTCCTACAGGACATACCTCAAGACATTTACCACATGATATACATGGTAATGATCTAGTAAAATTATCCTCTATTACAAGAATAGCATTTATATCTTTAGTAATTATTAAGTCATCAGTAGGAATACTCTTTCCCATCATTGGACCACCTGCAATAAAAAGTGGATTCTTTAGCTTTTTATAACCATCTAGTGAAGCTATTATTTCACTAGCTAGAGTACCTATTTTTACTTTAACATTAGTCTTTTTCTTTATACCTGGACCAGTAATGGTAATTATTCTTTCTGTTAATGGTCTACTATATTTTAGCATTTCATAGATTGCATAAATAGTACTAACATTACTAACTAGTATACCTTTTTCAATTGGGTATTTATCATACTCTATCCCGAGAGTATCTCTTACTACTAGCCTTTCCCAGCCATTTGGATATGCATCTTTTACTAGTTTTAAACTTATATTAGGATAAGTACCAATATGTTTAGTAAAAGCATTTATTACTTTGGTACTATCTTCTTTTACAACAATATAACTCTTCTTTAGATTCATTATAGTCATTATTTTATCTACAGCTTCAAGTATTTCTTCAGCACTATTTTTCATTAATGCTTTATCACAAGAAACAAAAGGTTCACATTCAACACCATTTACTAAAAGATATTTAGTGTTATCATTATCATACTTTAAGAAAGTAGGAAAATCACTTCCTCCTAGTCCAGTGATACCATTTTCTCTAAGAGCATTTATAAATTCTTCTCTAGTATATTCCTTTTTAGTTACTACCTTACTTTTTTCATACTTCTCCTTGAAGTCATTTTCTATTACAACACATTTAATCTTTTTACCATTATTAATAGTCTTAGTATCTCCCACTAATGCATAACCTGATACTGAACTATGTATAGGAAAATTTATCTTTTCATCTATAGCAATTACTTGTCCTTTATGAACATAATCTCCACCTTTTACTAGATGCTTATACTCTACTTCATTTTTATTCTCAAGAGGTATATAAACCAATTCAGGTTTTAAATAATTATCTATTTTATATAAAATATCACTATCAATATGTACTCTCATTTCTATTCTCCTCTAGTATATAATAGCATAAAATAAAAAAAAAAGATAGTATTTCTACTACCTTGATGATGTTTTTTTATTTTCCTCTATAGTATCTAGACTAGATAACTGTACTAAAGCATCATTATATATTCCTTTAGCTTCTTCATATGTTTTAGCAAGTTTCATTCTTATATAATATTTTGCTCCAAGATTATATTCGGCACTACCTGGTTTAAATTGTTCCTCTACTTTAGTCTTTATATTATTAAGCATATAATCTCTATCAATTAATATAGTATATACAGTTATAATTAGTTCTTTCATAGATACTATTTGTACTAGACTTTCACCATTAATGGTTTCATGATGATCTTTTTCATTATTACCATACATTATGTTATTTATAAACATTTGATAACTTTCATTTTTTCTTTGTATAAATTCAGAAAAAGCCTTTTCTAAGTCCATAGTTGTTTTAGCAGTTTCTATTTCCATATCTAAATTCTTAATATCTAAACTAATAAAATCAAATAGTTGTGATACCATTGCATGATTTATTTCTTTTTCATAAAATTCTTTCGCAGACTTTGATATATTAAATAATCCTTTCTTTTCTAAATCAATATCTTTAAACATTTTTCTTAGATATTCATACATTATAAGTATTTGATAATCATAACTATCTTGTTCTCTTCTTATGGTATCTTCTTTTTTATTTCCAAAGTCCACATACATTATCTTTGACTTTAAACTATATGCTTTTTCTAACTGTTCATGTGTAAAATTAGCATCTAGGTTAAATGTTTTTAATGCATTTTCTAATTTATCCATTTTATTACCTCCAAAAAGCTAAATATGAAATAAATATTAAATATATTATTGTTAATATTGTTCCATTTATTATATCTTTTGTTTTTGATTTATCTGGTACTCCGACCATCATAGCTAATAATATGCCGCCTACTAGACCTCCTATATGAGCAGCCAAATCAATACCTTCTGCAAAGAAACCTATTATTAGATTTACAACAATTATTGGAATAATTGATCTTTTTATAGCCTCTCCTAGATATGTACGATAGTGCATACCAAAATATAGAAGTGCTCCCAGTAAACCAAATATTGCTCCTGATGCTCCAGCAGATATAGTATTATGAGTAAATGCTAGTGACATTATACTACCAAATATACCACTTAGTATAAATATTATTATATATTTTATTTTATCAAATAAATTTCTACTTCTCTACCTATAATATATAAAGAATACATATTACATAATAAATGCATTATTCCAATATGTAAGAATATACAAGTAAATAATCTATAGTATTCACCATTTTTTACTAACACATCTAAATTAGCACCATATTTTAATAGTGTTTGACTATTAGTACTACCTCCTGATAATTCCATTAGTATAAATAGTATTATACATATAGCCATAATTATATAAGTAACTATAGGTTGTTTATATGAAAATATCTTTTCAGCAATTTTATTCCTTTTCTCATTCTTTTTATTAATATTATCAGTTACTTTAATAAAGTATTCCAAGCCATCTTCTTTTCTATTTGTCTTTTCAACAATATCTGGAAAAGCACTTACTAATTTTGGATTATTTATATCTTTTTCTTTAGTTATTAATACATCATCATTATTAAGTATTTTTTCATCTTCAATATCCGTATAAATACTAAGTACTTTTACTTTAAATGATAATGTCTTTCTTTTCACTTGTTTTACTATTTTAGATAATTTAAACTTATCAAAATCCAATTGTTCTTTATTATGAATATGATGTGATACTATTCTAACTATTTTATAATTATTATCTAGATTTTCAAGCCAAATTTCATCATTAATACCATGTATAATCATTGGTTTATAGTTTTCTTCAGTAATAAAATAATTTATTAAATTCATTACTAGTAGATCATCACTCTTAATTATTATTTCATCCATAGTAAACCTCCATGTATATATTATACTAGATTTTAAAAAATAAATAAAGTCTTTTCACATGATTAATGTTTTTAAATATAATATAGAGAAAGGAGACTATTTATATGTATAATAGAAGAATGTTAAGACCAATGCCAATGAATGGAGATAGATTTGGTGGGGGATTTTTTGGACCATTTCTATTAGGGGGAATAACCGGAGGCCTTTTAGCTCCTGCTTTTTATCCTAGACCATATCCAGTACCATATAATCCATATCCTCCATATCCTAATTATCCAGTATATTATTAAAACACCATATGGTGTTTTTATTGATATTTTTATTATATTTTGTTATAATTGTATCATGAAAAAGTTTAATATGATTGATGAAAGTTTTATTTGTGAAAATTGTGGTAAAGAAGTTACTAGGCTTGGATATACCGCTAGAGATCACTGTCCATTCTGTTTATATTCTAAACATCTAGATATTAATCCTGGTGATAGAGAAAATACCTGCAAAGGACTAATGAGACCAATTGGTATAGAGAAATTTAAAAACAGCTATAAGATTATTTATAGCTGCGATAAATGTCATGAGTTACATAAAAATATTATGGCTAATGATGATAACTTTGATTTAATTATTTCATTATCCAAAAACATTTAAAATAATTTTGGTAATAAATCTAATATAAATACAAATACAAATAAGATTACTATGATAAGAAGTGCTATTTTAAATTCTTTAGTAAGATTTAAATTAAACTTCTTTTTTTTAGGCTTATTATCAGTAGTAACATAAGTTTTCTTTACATTTGTATTATTAACATTCTGATTATTAGTTTCCACAATAACATTATTATTAACATTAGGCTTATTACTAGCATTATTTAAATTCATAGTATTATAATTATTAGTAACAGGTATATTATCAGGAGTATTTACACCAGTATTATTATTCTGAACTGTATTTACTGATTTAATATTCATATTCATTGCATCATTAATATGTACAGTAGGATTACTAATAGCGGTATTTAAATTACCAGTAGCCTTGTATGGTGTAACATTATCTATTTTTTTATCATCATCATAATTCATTTAAATACCTCCTCAAGATAGAAAAGATTTAGATCAACTAAATCTTAAATCTTATATCTTATAAATTCCAGTTCCCATTATTTTGATTATTTTGTACTGTACCATTCATTACAAAGTTTGCCCCACCTTGTACTGAATTATTATTATATCCACCCATATTATTTACTTGTGGTTGTGGTGGTACTTGATTCATATTTGGCATAGAATTTGGTACGCCATTAGGAATATTATTTACCATGTTATTTGGCATATTATTCATTTGAGTCATTGGCTCCGCTACTGGAGTGGCAGTAACATTAACATTTGGTATAGCACTAGGTGCTGTCATTTGTGGCATAGCATTTGGTATTGGTGTTGGAGTTACTCCTCCCATTTGAACTCCTACTGGATTTGATACCTCCGGAATAGGATTTTGCATTGGTTCAGGTGTAGGTACTGTCATTTGTGGTACTACATTTGACATAGAATTAGGTATGTTATTTGACATACTTGATACCTCTCTTGGTTCTGTAACAGGAGCTACATTATTATTTATTCCATTATTTAATATTGGTGTTGGCTCAACAGGTTTTGGTATCGATACTTCTCTTGGTTCAAACTTAGGTGTCTGCTCTGAAGCTGGAATAAAGAAAGAATCATTGCTACTCAAGTTAGAATTTACTTCAGGAATACTTTCCATCGCACTTGGAGCAGTTTCAACCCCATTACTCATATTGTTCATCATATTAACATTATGATCCATACCACCATTCATATTTTGAACCATATTATTTGGCATACTATTTATTTGATTATTCATCATCATGTTATTATTCATCATATTATCAGTATTAGGATTCATCATATTATTATTCATATCATTATATCCCATATTCATATTTTGATTCATTGCATTATAATTCATATCCATACCTTGATTCATCATATTTAAATCATTAGTAGGCATACTATTATCACTTGCAGCTTCTCTTTCCTTTTTTTCTCTTAATTTCTTTTTCTTTTTAGTATCTGCGAGAAAACCAACTACTGTAATTAAAAGAATAACTAATACAATCAAAACCCACACATAATATTCTAATAAAAAATCTACTACTGTTTGCATATTTTTCCTCCCTATTTACTCTAATATAAGAATATCATAAATAACTTAAAAAATCAACAATTAATCACTATCTATAATATTTTTATCTATAAAACTTATACTCTTCGTAGATAAATCCAAAGATTCTTTATACTTTCCTCTTCTAAATAACTCTTCTGCTTTAGTAAGAGCAATATCTATTTCTTCATAACTACTACGATATCTATTCCCATAAACTATCATCTTTTCAGCCATATCAACAATCTTAATCATATCGTTTGTCTTATTATATATTTTAAATACTAAGTCTCTTGCAGTATCTACTCTTATATTTAGTATTTTTATAACGATTGGTTTCTTATCTAATTCTTTTACTATTTCTCTTATAGCATCTTGTGCCTCAGTAAGTTCTATATAATAACTACTTGGAATTACTGGTATTTTATAATCTTTTAGACGATATTTTGACTTCTTTAATAAGTCTTCAATTGTATTTAACTGTTCTCTTGCTCTTGTTTCATCATCTTTCATGCTAGTAATTGATCTTAACTGATAATCCAAATCATCCTGTAATCTAGATAATTTTAGTGACAATCCATCTAATTCATCAACTAGTTTAGAGTAGGCAAATGTTTTCATTTTACCTTGATCCACTAGTATCTTATAATCTTTATTTATTTTTTCTAAACTCTTATTTAATAAACTAAATTTATTAATATCTTCATTTGATAAATTATAATTATATTTTATATCATCTATTTGAAGATATATATCTCTTACTACTTTATTAATATTGTCTATTCTATACCCGAGTTCTTTAATATTTTGTTTAAATAAGTCTTTACATTCTTTTTCTTTATCAAAATCATTATATAAACTATTAAAGTAATCTACAAAAGTTTTTAATTCTATTATTGAATCATTCATCTCCAAGTTCTTTAAATTTTCAATAATTTTATTTATTTTATCTTTTATTTCTTTAATATTATATTCAACATTTAAGTAATCTAGTGGATAACCATCTCTTCGCATTCTATTATAATATATTATAGTATCCTCTATTTTATTTGGCATAACAACAGTAGCCATTAAGACAATTGTAGGAACGTCTGCAAGTAATTTATCCATTCTTTTAATCTTATCATCTAAAAGAACTATTTTCTTTTCTACAGAAACATAATCATTATTATCCATAGCTCTTTCAAATTCCGCAAATAGTTTATCTATTCTACTAAACTCTTCTTCCATTGAAGCTGTAATTACACCAAATTCTTTTTTAGTTCTTTCAAATTTATTCTGCTGCTCACGATATACTATTTTCAATTTAGTAATAAGAGTTCTATTTCTCTCTTCAGATTTAGTTATTAACTGAACTTCTTCAAGCAACTTATCTGTCTTTTTCTTTAGTACACGTAGTTCCATTTCAATATTAGCCATTTTTCTTATAGCTTGTTTGTATTCTTTTCTATCTATTAAAAAGTCAGCATCAGATATTGAATCAGTAATACTAGGTATTGCTTCATCCCTTATTAATTTAAAAGTATTATCCCAGTCTTCCATCTTTTCCTTTAAATTATCAGTTTTTACTAATTCTTTAACCTTTGTTATCTCACTAAGTACCGGAACCCCAAGTAGGCTATTCTTTTCAATATCTAATTCTTCTATTTCTTTTTTATATTTTTTATTCTGATTACTTTTAATTATAACAATAGTAATAATTATAAGGATAACTGCCAATATAAAAGCTGATATAGTAATTAAAAAGACACTATCCATATGTTACCACCTTTCCTACCTATAATATATTTTACCACACTTTTAATTTTTTTAACATTATTTTTTAGAATAATTTTATTTTTTTTATTTTATGTAAAAAGATAGCCTAAGCTATCAATTTAATTTTATTTATAATACATATCTAGTAATGATAAAATATAAGGCTGCTCCTAGTACAAGAAGCCCAAATATTAAGAAGAATATCTTTATTCCATTATGAGATTTTTCTTCAAATAATTTTTCATCATCATCATCTTCATCAAAATCTTTTTTACTAAAATTAAATGAACCACTATAAAAGGTTTCTCCTTCTTTTATTTTCTTTATCATAGTAACTTCTTCTTTAACAATAGGATCTGTTACTACAGTGTTATCATCACCTTTTAAGTCTACAAGTATATCAAGTGGAAGTGAATTAGTATTACTTTCTTTTTTATCTTTATCCTCTTTTGGTACTTCTTCTGAAAGTTCCATAGCATCATCTGCTTCAGGAACATATGGTATATTAGCATCCTCAAGATTAGTTAAAAAGTTAGTATTTATTTTAGGCTCTTCTTTATTAGCTTCAGCATTTTTATTTATTTCATTTTTAGCATTTTCAAGTAGAACATTAATATCATATATTCTACTACTCTCTTTTGGTGCTGCATTTGTTACTTCCCTTTTTGGAAGGGTAACTGTTCTCCCTAATTCTTTAGCTTTTCGATATTCGTCTCTACTGGAAACTATTTCTCTTAAACCATTTATATCTATTTCATTGGAATTATCAGGTATTGGTAAATTATCTAGTTCAGATATTTCAGAAGAAATATCTTTATATAGTTTTTCGTTTTTCTTAATTCTATTAAATTCACTTAAATCTTCTTTATAATATTTTTCCATTCTACTTTCCATATTGCTCTACCTCTACTATTAATATAATAACATATTTTTTTGATAAATAAAAGATTTTATGTTGATTTTTTATTTGATTTTGATATAATTAAATAGAAAGAAGGTATGATTATGAAATTAAAAATTAATAAAGATAAATGTATTGGATGTGGACAATGTGTTAGTCTATGTGAAGATGTATTTGATTTTGATGATGATAATTTAGCTAAGGTTATTGAAACCCCAGTAGCGGAAGAACATGAAGAAGAATCAAATACTGCCTTAGAATCTTGTCCAACAGGAGCTATTGAAGAAGAGTAATCTTCTTTTTTTATTTCCTAGTATATTACCCCCTCTTCTATATGATAGATATGGCTGATATATTTATTTTAGGGCAATAGTTTGGCTCAAATAAACACTATTAAGACTTAGAATAAGGCTTAATGTGTACATAAAGAAAAGAACCCTAAAATAAGAGTTCTTAACTTATTATAAACTTAACACCATTTTTAGTATTTTGAATGTTAATGTCATAATTTAAGAATGTAAGTGTTTTCTTTACAATAGATAATCCCAAACCAAACACACCATTAACCCCCTTTTCAAAAGGAGAAAAGATATTATTTAATACATCTTTATCAATATTTGGTCCATCATTAAATAGAATTATCTTATTATTTTTTATGGTTATCTTTATTTCTTTATTAGCATATCTAATAAAGTTATTTAATATATTATCTATAATTGCTTCCCACATCTCACTACTACCTTTAAAGATAGTATTTTTTTCATCAATATCTAAAGTGAATTTAACATCATTTCTTACTAAAGAGAATTTATCAACTGAATCAAAGACTACTTTACTGACATCACACCTTTCTTTTATAATATCTTTTTTGTCTTTGAAATAGTTTAATTTATTAAGGTACAATAAGGAGTGAACTTTACCTTCTAATTTAGATAATTGCTCTTTAGATACTTTTACGGCTTCTTTATCTGTTATTACACCATCTTCGAATGCTTCGATATAGGATTTCATTACTGTGATAGGAGTCTTAAAATCATGGGAAATGTTCTGGTACATTTGATTTTTATATTCTTCTTCTTCTTTCAAATATACACGCATTTTCTCCAAAGCTACCTCAAGGGTAGATATTTCATCTTCATAATCATATTTTATCTTATGATTATAGTTATCGTTATTCAAGTTATCTATTTTTTCTTTTAATTTTTTTATTCTATTAACTAAGCTATTAGACCATATTAGGATTACCATTGATACTATTATAAAGGTTATACCTACTACAAGAAGGATTATCTTAAATATTGATATACGCATATCATTTATATAACTACTACCAGTAAGTGCTATTTTCTTAGTATTATTTGAAGTAATAGTACTATAATAATATACTTTCTTGTTATAGAGAAATTTTCCTTCTTCCTTATTTATTTTACTTAGAATTTCTTTAGGAGAATCTAATCCTATTACTTTATTTAAGTTGTTTGATATATATATATTTTCATTATTAACATATATATAAGCCACTTCACTATTTATTTTACTATTCTCAGGACTATCCAATATATTTAAAGATTCACCAAGATAGTTATATAAATTATCTTCATATATTGGTAATAAGTTTCTAGGTAATATTATTCCTAGTGATATTATTATTATTATCACTATTACTATACAAATAAATAGTAATTGTTCAGTTAGATTAGGTTTTCTCATAATAATCTATACCCATAGCCATAGATTGTATTTATATCTAACTCTGACATTTTCTTTCTAAGTCTTCTTACTAGATCATCTACTACTCTATCAGTACCAAAATAGTTTTCTCCCCAAATGTTGTTTAGAATATCATCCCTTGAGAAGGACTTATTTATATTGGTAACGAACATATAGAGTAAATCAAACTCTAAAGTAGTTAGATTTATACTTTCACCTTTGTGAAGTACCATTCTTTTTTCTAAGTCTATAGTATAATCTTTATAGGTAAGTTTTTGTTTTTCTTTGGAGTAAACTCTTCTTATGATATTATTTACTCTAAGTACTAGTTCTTTAGGAGAATATGGTTTAGCAATATAATCATCACTTCCTAATTCTAAACCGATTATTTTATCTAGATCTTTATCTCTCGCGGATGTAAATATTACTGGTACATCGGGATTCTCCTCACGGATTTTCTTTATAATGTCATATCCACTGATGGTATCTCCAAGCATTATATCTAATATCCATAAATCTACATCTTTATTTATATTGTTTATAGTACTCTCTCCATCATAATAGGATACTACATTATAGCCTTCTTTTTCTAGATATGTTCTTATTAGATTATTCAAATCTTTTTCATCCTCTACTAGTGCTATTGTTTTCATATATATCACTTCCTAAATATAGTATAACACAAAATTAATATTTTTTCTTATCTAATCATCTATCACCTCTTTCCTTGATTTAATTATATTAATTTTATTTGGTTAAATTATCAAATAAATGTGGTAAATTATGGGAAGTAATAATATAATGTATTGGTGAATGATATATGGAATATAAAAAAATTACTTTAGATTATAAGAGTTTAGATCCCTATATTGATGATAGAACACTAGATCTTCATTATAATGCTCATTATAGAAATTATACTGATAAGTTAAATAAATATTTAAATGATATTAATTATGATTATAAAGACTCTCCTATATATTTAGCTAAGCATATTGATATATTACCTATGGAGAATAGAGATGAGATACTATTTAATCTAGGAGGATATTTAAATCATAGCCTATATTTTTATAATTTGACTAATAAGAAGAAAGATATACCTATAGAACTTCTTAATCTAATTAATAAATATTTTGGTTCTTTCTCTTTATTTAAAGAGGAATTTATTGATATGGCTATGGAAGTTAAAGGTAGTGGATATACTTTTTTAGTAATGGATAAGAATAATAAACTTAGAATTATTAATACTTCTAATCAGGATACTCCTTATTATTATGGTTTTACTCCTATTATGACTATTGATGTATGGGAACATGCTTATTATTTAAAGTATACTTATTTAAGAAAGAAATACTTAGAGAATATTTTTGATATTATTGATTTTGATAAAGTATATAAATTATATTTGGATAATATTGTATAATCACTCTATAGCCTAAGGTCTATAGAGTGTTGTTGTTAGCCTGTAGTCTAACAACAATATATCTACATATCTATTATATATAAGAGAGAGGTATATATTTAGTATTAATTTAGTAATTGTAATTAGTGCGCCAGTGGCGCACCTTTTTAGTGTAATATTTATGTCTAGTTAATTAGTCAGTCAGTATCTGTCCTTTTTGTTTCGTGAACAATAGATAAAGCAATTGTTGCGCCAGTGGCGCAATTTTTCTTATAACAAATAAATTTGGCTCATACATTTTAAACTGTTAATAGACTATTTATTTTTGATATTCTTTATTTTGGATTTTTTCTTTTAACTCTCTTTTACTTAAACATTGCTCTGAAGATATTTTAATATAATACTCTATTTCATTAATATCTTTAAATGATAAAAGTTCGCAATAATGACTCCATGTCAATTGGGCAGGCATTGCCTGCCCTTTTTGATATATCAAATAAAACTTTCTCATATTCTTTAAACTTCTAGTAAGAATATCCTTTGCCTAATTCTTTTGTTAATCTTTCTGAATACTCGATCTTCTAAGACAATATGTAATTTTTAGAAAATATTCTGTTATCACTAGAATACTCTATATAATAACCATTATCTTTCTTGCATATTATTACTCCAATAGTTTTATCTTGATTTATAGTTTTAATATTTTTATCTACATAGTTCATATAGACCTCAATTTGGCCGATATGTTCTTTCTTTAGTTCAGTTACTTTTAGTTCTATTACTACAAAACAATTATAAATATAATTAAATAGTAATAAATCTATATAATTATAGGTATTGCCTATTTTAATTTTGTATTCATTTTCTATGTATGAGAAACCTGTGCCTAATTCTTTTAGAAAATTATCTAAATCTTCAAGTATTAATTTTTTTAATATTTTTTCAGTTACTTCTTCTTTATCTATGTTGTATTTATTTCTTATAACTATAGGATTTTTTATAAAATCACTTACTACTGTTTCTTCCTTATTAATTAGTTTTAATTTAGTTTTATCATCTAATCTTTGATATTCTTTAGATTTTATTTTTTCTCTTAACTTTCTAACACTTAAATTATAATCTCCGGTTTGCTTTATGTAATAGTTAATTTCATCAACATTATCAAATGTCAGAAGTTCGCAATAATGACTCCATGTCAAATGTCGCGACAGTGTCGAGAAATTCTTAAACATCAAATAGAACTTTCTCATTTTTAACAATGTTTTATAATTATATTTTTTTCCAACCTCAGTGATTAATTTATTGGAATATTCCTTTATTAGACTTTCTCCATATTTAGCCCTATCTTCGCCACCTTGTGCCTCGACTAATAACTTACCTACATTATAATAAGTACTTAGTTCATTTCTATTCTTTGAATAATCTTTTACCCTTTTATATACTTCATTGTTTATTAGTTCATTTTTTATTTCATTATAATAATTCATTTCTGTGCCTCCATAAATACACACTAGCAGGTTCTAATATATATTGCAAATGACTAAAACTTGTTTTTAAGTGTTAAAAAGATAAGAAAAAAGACCTTTAAATTTTTAAAAGTCCTTACTTTGTTTTTTTGCTACCTTCAAAAGATATTTTTGAGTAAAATTACTATTTTACATATATTTTACACTTTATTATCTCTTTTTATAAAACTTATTATAAATATTAATACTATTGTTAGATAAAGAATTATTTTTATATCATTAATAAAATATCCTATTAAACACATTATACTTCTTATCATACAGAATATTATTTCTACGATTAATAGATATCCTTTAATATTAGTATCTTCTTTTATACTATATATATTTTCTGAGGATACTATTTCAAATATCTTTATACCTAGTCCTTCAAATAAAGCTATGATTAGTACTAGGTATTTATTACTTATATTTAGTTTTAATATTAATATGATACAGAATAATATATTTAAATATTTAAAGTATTTTTTATCATCTACTTTTCTAACAAAAAAATAAATAAAGATACAAGAACTAATACCCATAATTATATTAAATATTCCTACATAACTAATAGTATTATTTATAAATAAATATAGATATAATGGCTGAAGACTTAAGTTTATTACTTTAGCTTGTTCACATATAAAGAATAATAATTTATTTTTTTCTATTTTATCTATTTTTATTTTATTGTTATTTGTTTTATCTTCATATTTAAATATTGGTATAACCGCTAATACTGATATTATTATTACAATGATAGCTAGTATTAACTTTGATAGTTTAGTTTCTACATAAGTACCTATTACTGAAGACAGAACTATGGCTATATTAGTATATATTAAAATACTACCTATTTCTTTTCTTTCATGATTATTTATAGATTTAATAGCATAATAGTGTCTTATGGTATGATAAGTATAGGCACCAAGTCCATAGATAATACTAAATATTATTAGATTAGTGAATGTTTTATCCATTATAGACATATAGTAGAAACTACCACTAAAGATAATACTGGATACTATTAATATATATTTAGGTTTAATTATTTTAGTTAAATAGATTACTATAGTACTAGTTATGGCTCCAGTTAAATATACTAATGAATAAAATAGTAGTATTTCTTTTAGAGAGTAGCCCATTTTATATAGTAGTACTGAAGAAAATACTTCTACTATATTTCTAGCTAAAGTAGATAATAATATAAATATATTATATCTTTTTATATTAGACATATATATCACCATTATTTATTATGTATTTTTTTTATTTTATGATACAATATATCTTGAGGTGACTAATAATGTTTAAATATACATTAGATAATAAGAGATATCATACTTTGAATTATTATCTTAAAAATAGATTTAATTCTAAAGTATTTAAAGTTAGTTTGAATGGTGGTTTTACTTGTCCTAATATTGATGGTACCAAAGGTTATGGTGGCTGTATATATTGTTCTAAGAGTGGCTCTGGAGAACATGGTGGTAATCCTAATAAGGATTTGACTACTCAGTTTTATGAAGTTAAGAATGTTATAGAAAAGAAATGGCCTAATAGTAGGTATATTGCTTATTTTCAGGCGAGAACTAATACTTATGCTCCTCTTGAAGTATTAAAATCTAAGTATGAAGAAGTATTAAAAATAGATAATGTAATTGGATTATTTATCGCTACTAGATGTGATGCTATTACTGATGAAACATTAGATTATTTAGAAGAATTAAATAAGAGAACTTATCTTACTATAGAACTAGGATTACAAACTATACATGAAAAGACCTCTAAACTAATCAATAGAGGTCATACTCTTAAAGAGTTTGATACTATGGTAAAAAAATTAAGAGATAGAAATATAGATGTCGTAATACATATCATTAATGGACTACCTTATGAAACAGAAGAAATAATGTTAGATACCATAAAACATCTAAATACTTTAGATATACAAGGTATTAAAATACATATGCTAAATATAGTTAAAGATACCCCTTTAGAAACCATATATAATAAAGAACATTTTCATATATTATCTAAAGAAGAATATATAGATATAGTAATAAAACAATTAGAACTATTAAATCCCAAAATAGTAATTCATAGAATTACTTCTGATCCAGATATATCTACTTTAGTAGAACCTACTTGGTTAATTAAGAAGTTTTGCCTACTTAATGATATTGATAAAGAAATGGTAAAAAGAAATACTTACCAAGGTATAAACTACAAAAACTAGTACAATCTTTTTTGTACTAGTTTTATCTTTCTATTATCTATACACTTAATCTAAAAGGATTACTACTTGATCCATCACCCGATAATATTTCTAGTTCAGAGTTTAGATAAAGGGCAGGAAAAACATAATACCCTGTGCGACAATAAAAGTTATCAATAAAACCCTTTGAATATGCATACAAAATGACATCTGATTGATTAGATTTAGGATTCAATAACCAACTATGTATGCCCATACTATTGTAAAAAAGAGGATACATCCAATTATTAGACGTACAAGTAGTATCTTTATAACTACTTAATTGTTTATCAACACATTTACTTAAATCAACAGCGTAACCTAAATCTGAAACATAAGGAAGTGCTATTTTTCCTACCCAAGTAGTTGGTCTACCTGAATATACTGTCGTTCCCCTTTCTTTTTCATATATTACATTTGGATATACTGAAGTACTATTATGCCCTCCAAGATTCCAAGTTACTTCAGCAATCATATTTCTTGTTATATCATTCTTTATTCCTGTACTTGTAAAATTGCAAGATGTCGTTGCATTATTTTCGTACTTAAAACAAGTACCACTTTGCGAGTTATAATATAAACTTTGTCCATAACCATTGTCATTAGAGTCTACAGTATAATAGTCACTTGGATTCAAAAGTTTCATTAGCCTTGCTGTTGTCCAATCATTCTTACCATTAGCCGTTTCTGCACCAGTAGAAGTATTCTTATTATCCCAAGAATAGCCTCCTATATTACTATTTCTCATTATCTTTACTTTATCATCAAAGACACCTATTATTCTCCAAGTTTCACAAGTGCTCGATGATTGATTAGAGTAATTAGAACAATTGAAATACATATAGTTATTTGGTGATGCACCATAATATCTTATATTGTTACCTACATCTTTCATAAGACTATGAGAAGTGTCATACTGATAAGTAGTACCGTTATTTTGCACTGGTGTTGTAGATGAATTATTATATAAATTAGATATATATATAGCAGCCGTTATTACTGGTTCTTTAATTGTTAATATTCCTGAAGTAAGACCATCTGTTGATACTATTTTAAGGGTATGATCTCCTACTGATAGTGATTTAAGATATGACTCTTTAAATGTTATTATTGTTGAACCTTCGGTTATTGTATAGTTAGAGCTGTCTACAACTGTATCATCTACCCTTACCTCTCTAAATTTGTTTAGAGGAGCTGTAGACCTAACTGCTTTTGTTCCTGAACCTGTATAGGTTGGTGTATATGTAGTACCATCACCATTTGTTAATTCATAAGCATCTGTTGGTACTATCTTAGTACTTGTACCGGTTATATTACAATTCAAATCAAAGTTATATGGTTGATTAGTCATATCTAATGGATTATTACCTATAGTACCATCTATCCATAAATATAATATAAATGTATATTCTGTATTATAATCTAATGTTTCTTTATCTGTACTTAGTGTTATTGAAGTACCATTAGTTACATTTTCAAAACTACCTGTACCATATGATACTCCTGTTGTGTCATTTACTAATTCATATTTAAATGATTTGTGTTTTAGTCCGGTAGTAGAAAGTGTTGGCTCGTTAATGCTATTAACAACTAAATTCCATGTTATTGTAGCATTAGCGGCCATTTGTTGTTTAGTAGTTACTTTCAATATTCTACCTTTTTCTCTAGTAGAAGTTGGATACAGTAATTTCTGATTATCTTCTAGTTTATCACACGAACCAGTACCACCTGCGACTGTTACATCTACTAACTGATCTTTGTTTTCTGCAGAGCTGCTCCAACCAAAGTATGCCATTGTTGATCCTACTAGAATAAACATAACTATTGCAATAATTAATAAAATAATATTCTTTTTTTTCATTTAGAGCACCCCTCTTTCTTAGAATAGTTTTATTACATCACTTATTGTTACAAATACCATTAATAACATTAATAGTATAAAGCCTATACTGTTTATCATTCCTTCTGTTTTTGCTTTAATTGGTTTTCTTCTTATTTTTTCTATTATTAAGAATAATACTCTTCCTCCATCAAAGGCTGGGAATGGTATTAGGTTTATTACTCCAACATTCATAGATAGATATGCTACTAGACTTAAGATACTTTCAAAACCTTTCTTAGACTGGCTATCTACTACTGAGTATATTCCTACTGGTCCTGATAAATCTTTAACTGAGAATTTTCCTGTTACTAATTCTTTTAATGTAGTAATCATTAATTTATATAGACTAGCAGTCGTTTCTACTGCATGTTTAAGTGAAACGCCTAATCCTCTTCTTACTGTGGTATCTAGTCCTATTCCTACTACATAACTTACATTTCCTTCTTTATCTTCTACTTTATCTGGTACTAATGTTACTTCTCTTTTAGTTCCTGTTTTATCTTTTAGTACTATATCTAGTTTTTCTCCTTTTGATGCTTGTATATATAATTGTACTTCACTCCAACTAGATACTCTTTGTTTATTTATTGATACTATGGTATCTCCTTCTTTAATACCAGCAGTATAAGCAGGATATCCTTCACTTACATTAGCTACTACTGGTTTAGTAGAAATGCTTCCATATATTAATGCTGATACAAATAGTATTACAAAGGCAAATAAGAAGTTAAATGTTGCACCAGCAATCATTATTATTAATCTTTGCCATACTGGCTTAGAATATAATTTTCTTTTATTTGGAATCTTACTATTATCATCAGCATCTTCACCCGCTAGTGATACAAAACCACCTATTGGTATAGCTCTAATACAGTATTCTGTTTCTCCACCTTTCTTTTTAAAATGGAATATTTTAGGTCCCATACCTATTGAAAATTCATAGACATATACTCCAAATAATTTAGAAAATATAAAATGTCCAAATTCATGAACTAATACTATTGCTCCTAATATTAGTACAAAATATAATAAACTTAATAAATTCATACTATCCTCCTCCTATTATAAAATACTAAGTAATAAACTCATACCTAATGATACAAATATAACACTATCAAATCTATCTAATATACCACCATGTCCAGGTATTATATTTGAATAATCTTTTTTATCATAATATCTTTTTATTGCACTAAATACTAAATCTCCCATTTCACTTAATATAGTAAGTATTAATGACATAAATATTATTTTTAGTACTGATATACTACCTATTAATGATAAATAAAACATACTACCTATAAATGTACCTACTAGTACTCCTATAATACATCCTTCTATTGTTTTTTTAGGAGATATACTAGTAAATCTATGTTTTCCTATTAAATTGCCTCCAATAAAAGCATATGTATCGGTAATAAATGATATTATAAATATATAGATACACTTATATATATTAACTTCTCTCATAGTACTAATATTGTTAAAAGCAAGTCCTAGTAACAATATTATACCTATAAAATACATACTATCATTGATATTGTATTTATCTTTATCATTATAGAATATTACTGGTAATATTAATAATAATAGAGTTAATATTATCATACTAGTAATATTTAATTTATATACTATACCATTTAACATAAATATTCCAAGTAATATATAAGATATTATTTTTATTACTGGTATATTTTTCTTTTTGTATTTGATATCTATTAGTTCTTTTAAACCTAGTATAGAGGTAATTGTCATAACTATTCTAAATACTATATTTCCTAATAGGAATGCTAGTAGTAGAATACCCACTACTAAGGCTCCTCCAAGTAATCTTTTCTTCATAATGCCTCCCTATGCTATTTTATAGTCATCTTCAAGAGAGAATATAACATTTTCTTCAATCCAATTTTTTCTTGGTTCTACAGCATCTCCCATAAGTACTGATACTCTTTTTTCAGCAAGAGCTGCATCTGTTATATTTACTTTAATTAACTTTCTTTCTTCTGGATCCATAGTAGTTTCCCATAATTGGTTAGCATTCATTTCACCAAGTCCTTTGTATCTTTGTACTTTATAGTTTGTTTTTCCTTTTGTTTCTTCTTTTAATTCTTCATTAGACCAAGCATATACGTGTTTACTACCACTAGTTACTTTATATAGTGGTGGCATTGCTATAAATAGATGCCCTTCTTCAATAAGTGGTTTCATATATCTATAGAAGAATGTTAATAATAAACATTGTATATGTGCACCATCATCATCAGCATCAGTCATTATTATTACTTTACCATAATTTATATCTTTTACATTGAAGTCACTACCTACTCCTGCACCTATTGTATAAATTAGAGTATTTATTTCTTCATTTTTAAATATTTCTTCCATTCTTGTTTTTTCAGTATTTAATACTTTACCACGAAGTGGAAGGATAGCCTGTACTTTTCTATCTCTACCTTGTTTAGCAGAGCCTCCTGCTGAATCTCCCTCGACTATAAATAGTTCTTTTTCCATTGCTTTTTTACTCTGAGCGGGAGTTAACTTCCCTGATAATAGTCTTTCGGTCTTTTTACTATCTTTTCCTTTTCTTGTTTCTTCTCTTGCTTTTCTAGCAGCTTCTCTAGCTTCTTTTCCTTTTACAGCTTTACCAACTATTTTAGTAGCTACCATTTTATTTTCTTCAAGGAAGAATTTTAACTTCTCTGTAACTATTGCTTCGACTACTGCTCTAGCAGCGGGTGTACCTAGTTTTGATTTGGTCTGTCCTTCAAACTGAAGTATATCTTCAGGTATTTGTACAGATATAACTGCTGTTAGTCCTTCTCTTACATCAGAACCATCAAAACTTTTATCTTTCTTTAAGTAATTATTTGCTCTAGCATAGTCATTAAGTACTTTCGTAATAGCGGTTTTGAAACCAACTTCATGACTACCACCATCACTAGTTTTTACATCATTAACAAATGATACAATATTTTCTGAATAACTATCAGTATATTGCATAGCTACTGATACATTAATTTTATCTTTTGAACTAGTAAAACATAATGGTTTATGTAATACTTCTTTTCCTTCATTTAAATATTCGCAAAAGGCTTCTAATCCATTTTCATAATGGTACTTTTCACTTCTTCCTTCTATTTCATCTACTACTTCAATGGTAAGTCCACTTATTAAGAAAGCACTTTCCTGCATTCTTTCACATATAGTAGAAAAACTAAATGTTGTAACCGGAAATATTGCTGGGTCGGGTTTAAACTTAACTGTTGTTCCGGTTCTATTTGTAGTCCCTACTTTTCTTAAAGGTACTACCACTTTACCACCATTTTCAAACTTTATATAGTATTCTCCGCCATCACGACGAGTTACTACTTCCATAACTGAGCTCAAAGCATTAACTACTGATCCACCTACTCCATGTAATCCACCGGATACTTTGTATCCGCCTTCACTAAATTTACCACCAGCATGAAGTACTGTATATATTACTTCAGGTGTTGATTTACCAGATGAATGCATACCTACTGGTAAACCTCTACCTTTATCAGTTACACTTACTGCCCCATCTTTATGTAAAACTATCTTTAAATGATTACCATAACCATTTAATGCTTCATCAATAGAATTATCAACTATTTCCCATACTAGATGATGTAAACCTCTTTTATCAGTAGAACCAATATACATACCTGGTCTTTTTCTTACCGCTTCTAATCCTTCTAGTATTTTAATTGAACTCTCATCATATTTTGCTGCCATAACTATCACTCTTTCTATTAATCTCCATAATAATTATACAATAAAATAAAAAGAAGAGCAAGATTCTTGTTGTTATTTTAGAACAAAAAGCAAATAAATTTGTTTTTTATTGCATATGATACTCTGAATATTTATTGCTTGCTACAAAAGTTATTGCTTTTTTATAAAAAATAGAATATAATGTATATGAAAGAGAA
>ERZ779907.66-NODE-66-length-27719-cov-2.10938_pt1 | contig 27719 bp, 21 predicted proteins | sample MGYA00511244_ERZ779907 | MGnify/ENA primary metagenome ERZ779907 (study PRJEB29588, sample SAMEA2150909) | human gut metagenome | biome: human gut; feature: human-associated habitat; material: faeces | place: Denmark | collected 2008/2010 ... | reverse complement strand
GCTTCGTCACCCTGCTGAACGAGAACGAGGGAGATGCGGAAAAGGCAATTACACAACTGAAAGAAGGGCTGAGATAAGTGATTAACGGTTAGTGATGAGTGATTAGCAAGCTGCGCAAAATACCGCATGGCACTAATCACTCATCACTAATCGCTAATCACTATATTTTTCGTATCTTTGCAGCGCAAATAATCCAATCCCGATTATGTTTATGAAAAATGACTATCCATCCGTATTGCTGATTTATACCGGTGGCACCATTGGTATGATAGAAAATCCCGAGAGCGGCGCGCTCGAAAACTTTAATTTCGACCAACTCCTCAAGCATGTCCCCGAACTGAAACGCTTCAACTACCGCATCTCCTCCTACCAATTCGATCCCCCTATCGATTCCTCCGACATGGAGCCTTCACTCTGGGCAAAAATCGTCAAGATAATCAACTACAACTACGACTACTTCGACGGCTTTGTCATCCTCCACGGAACCGACACCATGGCCTATACCGCTTCCGCTCTCAGTTTCATGCTCGAGAACCTCGCCAAACCTGTTATTCTCACGGGCTCCCAGCTCCCCATCGGCACCCTGCGAACTGATGGAAAAGAAAACCTCATCACCTCCATCGAGATAGCTGCTGCCAAGAATCCGGACGGTACTCCCGTTGTCCCCGAAGTATGCATCTTTTTCGAGAATGAGTTGATGCGTGGCAACCGTACCACCAAGATAAATGCCGAAAACTTCAACGCATTCCGTTCCTTCAATTATCCCTCGCTGGCACATGCAGGCATCCACATCAAGTACGACGCCCACATCATCCGCCGTCCCGACCCTACACGCCCCATGAAACCCCATTATTTGTTCGACACAAACGTCGTCATGCTCACCCTCTTTCCCGGCATCCAGGAAAGCATCATCAACTCCGTTCTCCACGTCCCCGGTCTGAAAGCCGTCGTACTCAAAACCTTTGGTTCCGGAAACGCCCCTCAGAAAGACTGGTTCATCCGTCAACTGAAAGAAGCTACCGAACGTGGCATCATTATTGTTAATATCACCCAGTGCCAGCGCGGCGCAGTTGAAATGGGACGCTACGAAACCGGATTGAAACTTCTTCAGGCAGGCTATGACAGCACCCCCGAATGTGCAGTGACCAAACTCATGTTTCTCCTTGGTCACGGTCTCAACCAAGCGGAAATTCGCTACCGTATGAATTCCGATCTTGCGGGTGAAATCACAAAATAGCACTTTTTAACTCCTTAAAAAAAGATAAAAAATAGCTTAAAAATGTATTTTTAGCAAATAAAAGATAAATCTAACAACACTGGAGCATCATTTACAACTAAAAAGTTGAAGAATTTGTTATCTTTGTTGCAGATTAAACAAATCAAATATACATTTTTAAAGAGTAAAAACATGAAGACTCTAAACCGCTATTTTGTAATCACTGCCATTGCAGCGCCTTTACTATTAACGGCTTGCGCAGACAATGACGTGTACGACCCTGATAAGGTTCGTCCCGTCGCCCCGGTCGAAAACCCTTTGGGTGATGATTTTGTTGCCCCCGACGGCTTCGACTGGTCATTGATCACAACTGTCAAGTTAAACATCGAAGTTAAAGATGAACTGAATGGGCAGTACAACTATTTGGCAGAAGTGTTCACTACGAATCCATTAATTGACAATACAGCGACTCCAATAGCCGCAGGTTATGCCAAGGGAGGGAATAATTTTGTAGTAGAAATCAGCATTCCTAAGTCCACTGAACAAATCTTTATCCGCCAAACCGACCCCAAACAACGTAAAGCAGTCTATCAATACGATGTACCTAAAGATGGAAGTACATTAAATTGTAAGTTGTACTACACGACCACCGGAACTCGTACGCTTGGCACTACAGGATCTATGGGATGGAATAAAATCACTGTGGGCGAATATAATGAAGAACAGGAGACTGACATTAGCGGCCTGGTTGAAAACTACGAGTTTGAAGGCAGCAGTACTACACAACTGAAACCCGGTTCTGTTTTTGTTATCAAACAAGGAGAAACCCACGAAGGTCTGCTTACCTTACAACAGAATTCTAACAAAGCCACAGTCATTGTCAGAGGTACATGGAACATGACCGGAACAAAGGAATATCAAGGCTTAGACATCTACGTGACAGATGGTGGAAAGATTACCGGTGGTCCTATATTGGGAGTGAATACCACTCTGGAGATACAAAAAAACAGTTCAGTTGATTCTGAAAGCTTTATTGCTAAGGTCTTTGCTCCTGTTAAGAATTTCGGAACCTTCAAAGTCAGCGGAGAGACGAAGTTTAACACACATTCAACTCTCTACAATGCAAAGAATGCAAAGGTGGAAGTTGCAGATTTTGACTTTGGACAAGCTAGAATTGAAGTTACGAATTTCGGTACATTCTCTGTACGAAATGTTAAAAGAAACAATTCCGGAGTACTGTATAATGCAGAAGGTGCCATATTCAATATAGCCGAAAGTTTAGAGATTACAAATACCATGATTTTAAATCATGGAAAACTGGATGTTGGCGGAACCATCAAAACAAACAATAACCCGAATGCCATTATTGCTAATTACAGCACCGGTACAATTACTGCCGACAACATTACGGGTGGCGGTTTAGTCATCAACGATAATCTTATTGAAGTTGATGTATATAATTGTGGTACTTATAACACATCCGAACTTTACAACAATTGTACTTTCATCGTTAGGTCAACCTTAACCATTGCCCATATAGTAATGGATAGCGGCTCCCTTACTGGTGGAAGAATAAGTGAAAAGGAATGGAAACCTATTCCTACTGTTAACATTCTCAATAACACAAAGCAGGAACTCTTCAATGGTTCTATGATTAAGGCTACAAACTTTACCTCCGGAGCCCCGTGTACCATCGTAGGTAGCACAACAGAAGAAGCCTCCATGGTTCAAACTCAAAAGTTTGTATATAAAGGTCATGTTTACATGCAAAAGAATTTAATTTTTGACAGAGAAAGCGAATATTACAATAATGCCCCCGTACCCGAAAAAAATCCTTGGATGGTACATAAAGACCCATCAGTAGTTACAACAGCATATGGCGAAGCTTCTCAATCCATTAGAAACTGTAGCGGAACCGTTTATCAAGGCAACGATGGTGATCCCGATCCCGAAGATCCCGAAAAACCGGACATTGGTGACAACACCGTTTATACTTATGCATTCGAAGACCAATGGCCTGCTTATGGTGACTTCGATATGAATGACATCGTTGTCACTATCGACAAGATGACTGCAACCGATGATAACAAAAAGCTGTCTATCAAGGGGCATATTCGTGCAGTTGGTTCCAGCCGTAAAACCGGTGTAGGTATCCAGTTCCTGAATGTAAGCAGTAGCGGAGTGGCTCTTGCCGGAAATGTACAAAACGGTACTCCTGTTTTTGAAAGCGGTCAAAGTAATCCGGTTGTAATTATTAGCACCAATGCACACAAGCATTGCAACCCTAATATTGCAGATGATGACTTTTCATTCTATAATACCATTCCAAGTGCTGGTAGTCAATATAATGGCAATGGAGCTGAGTTTGAAATCATAATGACATTCCCAACTGCTGAAGAAACCACTAAAGCTATGAATGCCCAAAATCTGGATGTATTCATCATCAGTAAAGAAGCCCAGGGAAATGTAGGTCGCACAGAAGTACACATGGCCCATTATGCTCCTACTAATCTAGGCACTACGGCATTATTTGGAATGAGCAATGATGCCTCTGCAAACAACAGCATGCTCAATGTTTCAAAGAAAGGCTACTATGTCAGTACTGAAGGCTTGGCATGGGGTATTTGCATCCCAAACACTGAAGTATGGAAATGGCCCAAAGAATACATGATAATTACAAGTGTTTATCCTGGTTTTAGAAATTGGGTAATAAATGGCGGACAAGCAGAAGATTTAGATTGGATATCTAATCACACAAATGACATTTTCGTCAACCCCTGATAGCCAATATTAGAAAATCCTCATATTAAAGCCGGAAGTTAACTTCCGGCTTTTTTTTTATTCAGAAAACAACTACGACAAACTTTACTTCACAAATAATTCTAAAAAGCCATAAAAGTTGAATTTTCTATTTATCTTTGTTGCGTAAAAGGCCCAACTAATATTACACGATTTAAAAATGTATAATTATGAGAATTTTAAAACACGATTACTTAATTATTGCCCTGGCTGCTCCCCTACTTTTTATGGCTTGCGCAGACAATGATGTGTACGACCCTGATAAGGTCCGCCCTGTAGCACCGGTAGAAAACCCCTTAGGCAGTGATTTTATTGCTCCCGATGGCTTTGACTGGTCAATGATTACTACTGTTAATTTAAGTGTTGAAATAAAAGACGAATTTAATGGACAGTACAATTATTTGATAGAAGTATTTACTACCGATCCATTATTTGACGAAGCAGTAGCACCAATTGCAGCAGGATATGCCCCAAAAGGAGAAAATTATATAGTGGAAATCAGTATTCCCAAAACAATAAAACGTCTTTTTATTCGCCAAACCACACCCAACCAATACAAAGAAGTTTATGAATATGCAGTACCCGAAAATGGTGGTAGCTTAAAATGTAAACTGTACTATACTGAAGAAACAACAAGAGCCAATACACGCGCAGATAATGCACCTGGCACATCCGGGTGGAATTTAATCACAGATCCGGGCTATATAGAGGAAGAAGTCAGCGTTCCGGCAAATGCAGAAGCCATCAGCGGTACTAAGTACAATGGAAATTGGCTCTCAGGAGGAGTATTTGTAATCAAAGAAGGCGATACTTATGAAGGAAGTTTCTCAGCCAACAATTCGTCCACTCTATATGTAGCGGGTATATGGGCTCCCCAAAAGGTGGATATGCAACGTGTCAATATCATTGTTTTAAAAGGTGGTAAAATCCAATCAACCGGGAATTTCCAAGTAGCAGACAATTCTTCTCTCACTATCCAGAGTGGTGCCAGTGCAGAATTTAACACATTCAGTACTGCGACAGGCATCGTTATTAAAAATTTCGGTAAATTCAACGCTAAAAGCGTCAATAGTTTCAATACCGGCACTACACTTTACAATGGCGAAAATGCCTCATTTATAGTAGAAGAATATATTAAATTGAAAGACACTAAGGTCTTTAACCATGGTAGGATTGAAATAACAGATGAAAATGGTATTTTAGAACCAGATCAGAACAGCAGCACCATTGCCAATTATGCCCAAGCCATTATCAAAGTCTCCACTTTACAAAACTTCGGATGTATTGTCAATAGTGGTACGATAGATACTAACATCTGCACAAACAAATCAGGCGGTAGTCTCTACAATAACTGCTTACTGATTGCCAGAAATAGTTTCCAATATACAAAAATAGAATTAGATCATGGCTCTATCATCGGAAGTCGAAATGAAACTAAAAATGAATGGTTATCAGTGAATGAATTCAAGATAGGACAGCCTACAACTATCACAATGAAAAATGGTTCTATCATCAAAGCTAATACCTTTTGGATAGCCAATTCTGTGAATGATATCACTGGCACCGGCGATAAATCAATGATAAAAGTTGCCGATTTTAAAGTAACAAATGAAGGAATAACTAACATAACAGGTAATTTAGTATTAGAGGGATGGAATAACGTGCCTGACTGGATTAAAATAGACTCAAACATATCCAGAACCGGCTATGATGAATCAAAATACACAATTGAGAACTGTGCCGGCATTGTCAACGAAGGTAATCCCGGCAAACCCGATCCGGAGGATCCTCCCAAACCAGATACAGGAGACAACACAGTCTACACTTATGCATTCGAAGACCAATGGCCTGCTTACGGTGATTTTGACATGAACGATGTGGTAATCACTATCGATAAGATAAACACGACCAATAATGACAGGCAAGTCTCCATTCAAGGTCGTGTACACGCTGTTGGCGCCAGCCGAAAAACCGGTATAGGAATCCAGTTTTTAAATGTACGTAGCAGTGGAGTGACTATTAGTGGAAAAGTACAAAGTGGCAATCCTGTATTTGAGGCAGGTCAGAACAATCCTGTGGTAATCCTCTGCACGAATGCCCATAAATTCTGCAAACCCAATATCGCAGATGACGATTTTGCCTTTTATAGCACTGTCCCCGGCAATAACAGTGAAGGAGACGGGGCCGGGTTTGAAATAAAAATGATATTCCCGACAGCAGAAGAAGCAGCTCAAGCTGCTAATATCAAAAATATAGATGTATTCATCATAACTCAGGACGGTCATGGAATTATAGGACGTACAGAAGTACACATGGCACACTATGCCCCTACTAATTTAGGAGCTACGGAATTGTTTGGGATGAGCAATGATGCTTCTGAATACAACAACATGCTTAAGCTCCCGAAAAAAGGCTACTACCTCAGCACCGAAGGACTGGCATGGGGTATTTGTATTCCGAATACCGAAGTATGGAAATGGCCGAAAGAGTACAATCCAATAACTGATGTATACCCCAAATTCAAAAACTGGGTAGTAAATGGTGGAAAAGCAGAAGACCTAAATTGGATATCCGACCACAATGATAACATCTTCGTAAAACCTTAAACAACGAATAAAATAAGTTTCCAAAAGCCGGAGTTTATTTCCGGCTTTTGGGATTTATCCGAATATCAACCCACTGACAAAGCATATTTTCTATCATCAAGAGTCTAAAGACTAAGAATCCATTATTTGATGATTTTAAAGATAAACTTGCTTCATCTAACCTCAAGAAAGCGTTAAATAGAGTTAACCCACAAGTAATTATTCCCCTATACAAATATTATTAGCGCAAATAAGCGTATTTTTGCTTAAGATCAAACTTAATCAATATATTTATGGAAAAGAATAAGATTCAGTTGATTTCATTGCTTGTAAAATCTGCAAAGAACGCAGTTTCATGACAAGCAAATAGATTTACAACCATATAACGAACAACAGGTATAGAATAATATAACTTACAATAATGAAACAGATATTATTAGTAGATGATAAAGCCTCCATAGGCAAAGTGCTCTCTATGTACTTAGGAAAGGAGTATGATTTCGTATATTGCGAAGACCCTTTAAAAGCTATCGACTGGTTACACGAAGGTAATGAACCGGACTTGATTATATCCGATATCCGTATGCCGAAAATGACAGGTTCTGAGTTTCTTCATTATCTTAAAAGCAATGAGTTATTCAAGCACATTCCTGTTATGATGCTTTCCAGCGAAGAAAGTACAACCGAACGTATTCGCCTACTTGAGGAAGGAGCAGTAGATTACATTCTCAAACCTTTCAATCCCATGGAATTGAAAGTACGCTTAAAGAAGTTCATCTAATTAACACAAAACACGTAAAAGGACATGTTATACTACATTTATATCGGAAGTAACCGGATTATCATTGATCACCTGAGCAAAGTTACAGGTGGTATGTTCGTAGCCGTCTCTTCATCTCAGAAAGCGGCAAAAGTGATTGACGGTATCCGTGAACGGTATAACATATCTATCCTTTACGAACAAACGGATGTACGCGAAGCGGACTGTATTGAGATTACTTATTTGCGTAAGCGTTATCCCCGGGTTTATATTACCCTCATAACCGAAGCTCTAAAGTCTGAAAACAGGAAAGCTTATTTGCAAGCCGGAGTTAATAATACGCTTCCACCACATGCAGAAGAAGATAGCATTCAGCGCATGAATGCATATCTCAAGACACGTAAGGAAAGCAAGCTAAAAGAATTTAGCGAGACGCACCGCAAGATATTGAATACATACCACCTCCCTATGTGGAAGCGTACATTCGATGTACTCTTTGCGGGTACCGCTGTTATTATTCTTTCTCCTATTTTAATTGGTACCGCTATTGCTATTCGCATGGAAAGCAAAGGAAAAGTTATTTACAAATCGCAGCGCGTTGGCTCTAACTATCAGATTTTCGATTTTCTGAAATTCCGTTCCATGTATACCAATGCAGATAAAAGATTAAAAGAGCTGAATGCCCTCAATCAATATCAGATTGAAGAAGTGGAAAGTTCCGATGAAGGTCCTGAAATTCGTTTTGATGACCTTGCCGGAACACCGGATGAAGAAGAAAGTTTGTTGATTTCAGATGATTTTGTTATCTCTGAGGAAGATTTCATCAAAAAGAAAGAGAAAACAAAGGAAAATACATTCGTTAAACTTGAAAATGATCCACGCGTCACTCGTGTGGGACGTATCATCCGTAAATATAGTATTGATGAATTGCCACAGTTATTCAATATACTGAAAGGTGATATGAGTATTGTAGGTAATCGCCCTCTCCCACTCTACGAAGCGGAATTACTGACCAGTGATGCCTACATTGATAGGTTCATGGCTCCGGCAGGATTGACAGGATTATGGCAGGTGGAAAAACGTGGCGGTGCAGGTAAAATGTCTGCTGAGGAGAGAAAGCAATTGGATATAAAATATGCAAGAGACTTCTCGTTTTGGCTGGATATAAAGATTCTCTTCAAAACGCTAACAGCGTTTATACAGAAAGAAAATGTTTAATCATGACGATAAAATGTAAATCGTAAAATTGCAAATAAGAGAAATGATAAGAAAGTACACTAAAATTATAATTTGCTGCATATCCTTGATTGGAGTATGCACATTTTCGTCATTTGTATCAGCACAAGAGAATATGACACGCGAAGAACGTATCAAAGCATTAGAGAGATTGAAGATGGAAGATGAAAAAATAGAGGCCAGTACAATGGGATTAATTACTAAAAATGCCCCCATAGAAATAGAGAAATTGGAACTGCCTCCACTTTCTGTTTTTTTAGATGCTGTAGTTGAAAATGCTACTGTGAAAAGAGCCCAGTCGCAAGTAGAACAAGTTAAGACTAAATACCGATTAGAGAAACGAAATTGGTGGAACTATTTCCGTCTTAGTGGTATGTATTCATATGGTCGATACAATGTCATTGGTAATGCCAGCGACGAGTTTACCCCTATGTATCAAACAACGATGTCAAGTGCACAACATAACTTTAATGTAGGAGCCAATGTTGGCATTAGCCTTGGTGATATTATAAATCGCCCATTAAAATTAAAAGATTATCGTTACCAGATAGAGCAGTTACAATATACCCGAGAAGAGGTTATGGAAGATCGCCGTTTACTCGTACTAGAAGCATACAATGCAGTAACAGAGCAATTAGCAACAATTAGAGCAAAAGCTGAGACCGCTGCCTTATACAACGCACAGATGAAAATCTCTGAAAATAATTTTATACAAGGGAAAATGGATATCATTTCCCTTTCTTTAGAGCGTTCACGACGTGCAGGTGCTGTTACTAGTTACGAACAAAGCCGAGTTGCCCTTCACAATTCAATAGTATTATTAGAGATGCTAACTAATGTAAAAATTATAAAAGAAAAAAGATAGAGCCCTATGGATATAATGCTATTCATATCACAGTTCCTATACCGCATTCGCTACTGGTTATTATGGGGAACTCTTTTTGTAACAGGATTGGTTATTTATTTCACCCAATTCCTGCCGTATAGTTATACTGTGACAAGTAGTATCTATGCCGGTGTGACCAATTCAACATCCCTTGATGGCTCTTCTATTAATTATATGGTCATAAATAGTACTTTTGATAATCTAATCAACCTTGGCAAGTCACGTGGAACATTAGAAAAAGTATCTTTACGTCTATTAGCAAATTCGTTAACATTTGGTGAAGAATGGAAAGACAACCAATATATCCAAGCCAAGCATTATCGACAATTACTTCAAATGACTCCAAAGGAAGTACTGGCATTAGTCGACCGAAAAGATGTTGAAAAGACGTTAGCCAACCTAACTGCCTATCGTAAACCAGACAACAATAATTTCATATATTCAATATTCAATCGTCCTGTTGCATTTTATAGTGCAATAGCATTGGATGGCATTAAAATAAAACGCGTAGGGAATAGTGATATACTTGAAATAGAATATACGTCTGCAGATCCTGGCATTACCCAGAAGACTGTTGCCATTCTAATAGACGAATTGATTAAGGCTTATGAAATACTTCGATATAAATCAACGAATGATGTTATAGCTTATTTTGAGGAACAAGTGCGTATTGCAAAAGCGAAGATGAATGAGGAAGAAGACGATTTAATGCATTACAATGTTCAGGAACGCATCATTAATTATCCAGAGGAGACAAAAGCTTTAGCAGGAACTCGTTATCTAGTTGAAGATCGTTTAGAAGAAGCTGAACGTACATATGAATCCGCAGTAAGTTTGCGCAACATGCTGGAAGATAAAATGGATATACGGGCTCAGATTATTCGCAATAATACAAATTTATTACAAGAGCTAAATAAGGTTAGCGCTTTGAACCAAAGCATCATGGAAAGGGAAATATTTGCTTCTGACGATACTATGGTCTCAGATACAAATCTGCAAAAGGAAAAAGATGCCTTGAAAAAGGCAGAAGATAACATTAGCCATATATCTGACAATTTAAGCGAATTTAATTTTACAAAAGAAGGCGTTGGCATTCAGGAAATGGTTGTAGAATGGCTGACAGCCTGCATTAATGAGGCTAAAGCTAAAGCCGAACGTGAAGTATTGATAAAACGGCAACAAGAAATATTTGATCAATATAGCCACATGTCCCCAATCGGAACACAGGTTAATAGAAAAGAACGTGCAATAGGCATTGCAGAGGACAATTACCGTACCCAATTAAGAGGACTGGCTGATGCAAATCTGCGCCTGAAAAATATAGAGATGAGTACTAGTAATTTGCAAACTGTAGCTCCACCCGATTTTCCGTTAACAGATAATGGACGCAGCCGCATGCTTTATATTCTATTAGCCTTTATAGGAAGTATTGTATTTATCATAACTTATTTTTTGCTAATTGAGTTATTAGATCGTACTCTGCGTGACCCAATTCGCAGTAAACGCCTCACTGGCTTACCTGTAATTGCTGCTTTCAATGGCATTAGTAATTTAAAATTCCGTGGCTTCTTGAAAGTATGTAATCGTATTGCTGCTGCTTACAGTTGTCATCGGTTAAACCAATATTTATCCCCTAATCGTCCTAACGTTATCAACTTGATTAGTGTAAACAGCCGTGAGGGCAAGTCTTTTCTTTCTAAATACTTTATGGAATATTGGAAATCAGAAGGCTTGCGTGTACGTTTAGTATGTTATGATGTTGACTTTGAAGCAAGCAGTAGTAAGTATGTACAAGCAGAGCAATTATCAGACTTTTGGAATTTGAACGAAGCAGAACAAATACCAGATATTATCTTAGTAGAATACCCTCCTATCAAAGATGCTGCTATTCCTTTACCTGTGCTTCAAAAGGCTGATGTGAATCTGTTAGTGGCTAATGCTTGTCGTTTATGGCGTAATAGTGATAAAACAACGATTGCTCCTATTAAAGAAGCATTGAAAGATACTCCATTTGTGCTTTATCTGAATAATGCTGATCGAGATGTAGTGGAGTCTTTCACTGGCGAATTGCCTCCCAAAACTCCAACTCACTCATTCTTCAGCAGGTTGGCTCAACTAGGTCTGACATCTAAGAAAAATGAAGTAAAATAACAATTTAAAAGAGAATAGAATAATGGCATACGACAGTCGATATCCCATCCGAGAGCTTCCTCCACAAGCAGTACTTGCTTCTGTACTATTGATGGGGTTAGTAGCTATCGCCTATGCCATCATTGCTCAAAAAATGTTAATTGCTGCTATTATTATCAGCCTACCTTTAGCAGCGATTATATTATTTTATGGACTTCAGATTCCTCGTTTCGGTTATTTGCTATATGCAACATATGCGTTCTTTTTTATTGCAATTATGCGCTACACCCATACTACGGGACTTAGTGTTATCTTGGATATATTATTAGTCTATATAACGATATCCATACTTTTTTCATTTCTCCGAAACAAGGCAGATATAAAATTAACAAATGCTGTAAATATATTGACCATTAGTTATGTTCCTTGGATCCTATTCATTTTATTCCAGTTTCTCAATCCGGGAATACAAGCTGAAGGTATTACAAAAGGAATCCGTATCATGATATTGGAGACATTTGTTCTTTATATAGTCTCATCTTTATTGGCCGACAAACCTAAGACGTTAAAAATAGGATTAATAACAGTAGGAGTATTCGTATCAATCGCATTCTTCAAATTATGGTGGCAAAAACATTTTGGTTTTGATTACGCCGAAAGAGAGTGGCTTGTAAGTAGTGACAGCTGGCGAACCCATATTATAAATACAGGAATACGCTATTTCTCCATATTCACTGATGCCAGCAATTTTGGAGCATGTATGGGACTCATAACACTTGTATATACCATTATCGGCATACATACACGTAACAAACGATTATTATACTATTACTTAGCGGTAGCCCTAATGGGGCTAATCGGCATGTTTATGTCTGGCACTCGTGGTGCTATTATTATTCCTATAGCTGGGACAGCACTCTACTGCCTGCTCTGTAAGAATATAAAAATATTCACAACAACAGCATTTGCCGGTATATTGGTATTTTCATTTTTTGTATTCACTAATATTGGAGAAGGAAATTCTTCTATACGACGTATGAGGACTGCTTTCCGTCCTACAGAAGATGCATCTTTTAATGTCCGTGTCGAAAACCGAAAAGAGATTGCAGCATATTTGGAAAAACATCCATGGGGAGTTGGTATAGACGAAAGCATTCCTAAGTTATGGAAGAAAGGAGATCTATATGAGGAAGGAACTCTCCCACCCGACTCTTACTATGTAAGAATATGGATACAAACCGGTTATGTGGGCTTGAATCTTTACCTTGCCATATTAATTACAGTGGTACTCCGATGTTGTTACATTGTCATGTTCCGCATCAAAAACAAAGAGTTACATCATATATTAGCAGCCTTAACTTGTGGTGTTTTCGGGGTATGGGTCAACGGATATACAGGCGAAGCTATGAATACCGCCCCTACTGACTTCCTCGTTGTTGCTTCATTAGCATTCATTATGAACGGCCCTTATATAGACAAACAGATTACTCAAGAAAAATCAATATAAAAACAAGTAATATCATATCATGAGCGAGATTTTTTCCATATTCAATCCCGATTGGTGGGTAGATGAAAACAACAATGCTTTACAAATTGCAGATGCCATTTTGTTCTTGTTGCTAAGCATTCCAGTGTTGTATCTTTTTGTTTGTGCACTTTTTTCGTTAGGGAAATACAAAAATCCCTATCCTCCTGCTAAAGTACACCACCGTTTTCTTGTATTGTTTACAGTATTACGTAATGGCAAAGAAGTGATTCACTCTATAAATAGTTTCTTAGATACTCAACTTTATCCACGTGATAAGTATGACATAGCCGTTGCAGCGACTCAATTACCGGAAGAGGATTTAGTAACTCTACTTCAGATGCCAGTCAACATTGTTGTTCCCGATAAAGAACAATGTACGAAAGTTTATGCTATCCAGCAAGTTATGGAGCGTTATTCTCCTGCAGAATACGATATGGTTATTATTTTTAATTCTGATAATCGAATTGTTCCTAATGCATTAAATTTGTTCAACAATGCATACTATTCCGGATGCGATGCTATCCAGGCGCACCGAATGACCGAAAATCTAACTACCAGTATTGCCGTATTAAATGCCACCAGTGAAGAAATTAATAATAATATCTTCCGTAAAGCGCATACACGCATGGGATTTTCTTCTGCATTAATAGGCTCAGCTATGGCATTTGATTTTCCAATGTTCCATGAAATAGCACCCAAACTGAAAGGTTCTGATTTAAGTAAAGCGATGGAAACAGCACTGTTGCAACAGAACATCTACACGGAATATATGGAAGAAGTAGTATGTTACAGCAAGAAAGAAGAAAGTGCCAATGGATATGAGGCCCAACGCATTGGTTGGCTCCGTTCACAATATAGCAGTACTATCCTCGCACTAAAAAAGCTACCGATAACTCTGCTTAAAGGCGAATGGGACTATGCGCTCAAACTTTTCCAATGGTTAATGCCATCACGTTTTCTACTTATAGCTCTTATCACCTTATGTGCCATTGGTATTACCCTCCTCGATTGGACACTTAGCTTTAAATGGTATACCCTTTTAGGTGTCATTATTATTACATTTATAATGGCGCTACCGGATGGAGAAGTAAACAAACGGTTCAAACACTCCATTTGGGCATTGCCAATCTTAGTATTTGCAAGTCTATTTAGTCATATTACACGTTTCTTCCAAAAAAAGAAAACTCCCAAAGACAAAAAGACAGAAGAGTCAGAAAATAAATAGAAAACATGAAGATAGCTATTGAAGCGCAACGTATTTTTCGCCCCAATAAACACGGTATGGACTTTGTTGCATTAGAAACCATACGTGAATTGCAGAAAAGGGACGACGGTAATGAATATTACATTATTGTCGCTCCCGGGGAAGATCGCTGCTTGGAAGAGTCGACTAATCTATCCATCATAGAGCTAAAATGTCCGACCTATCCTCTTTGGGAACAGGTTGCATTACCTCGTGTACTAAAACGTTTAAAAGTCGATTTACTTCATTGTACTTCAAACACAGCTCCCTTGTGGTGTCCCGTACCTCTGGTTCTGACACTGCATGATATAATCTACTTGGAACCGAGACAACGCCGAAGTCCTTCCCTTTATCAGGAATTAGGTTGGCATTATCGTCGAATCGTAGTACCACGTATTTTAAAGAAATGCAAAAAAATAATAACGGTCTCACATTTTGAATGTAATCGTATCCGTAAAGCATTAAATATTCCAACAGAACGTATTACAGCAATATATAATGGATATAATACTCATTTTTTTCCACAGGATAAAATTGATATGCGTATAGTCCACCAATATATTCCAGAAAAGGACTTCCTGTTCTTTCTCGGTAATACCGATCCTAAAAAGAATGCTGTGCGTACTTTGAAAGCATATAGTCTATATCTGCAACGGTCCAGCATAAAGCGACCGCTCCTAATCGCTGATTTGAAAGAAGAATATATTGATAACTTGCTAGAGCAAGAGGGAATCTCTGATATTAAATCATATCTATATTATCCAGGTTACATTGCCAACCATGACTTGACAACACTTTATAATGCAGCTTTTGCATTCCTCTACCCATCACTCCGTGAGAGTTTTGGTATTCCAATGATAGAAGCGATGGCGTGTGGAGTGCCCATCATTATCGGAAATACTTCCGCAATGCCCGAAGTTGCCGGTCCAGGTGCATTAGCTGTTGATCCGTACAAACCGGAAGAGATTGCAAATATGTTATTAAAATTAGAGATAGATAAGACATTATATCTAAAACAAAAAGATTACGGATTGCTTCGGTCACAACAATTTTCATGGGCAAAGACTGCTGATGAATTAGTCCAACTATACCGCAACCTGAGATTATAAACCAATTGAATCAACCAAATATGAAAGCTCTTTTTCTCGTTTTTTACGGTTTTCAAGAGTATAACGGAATCAGCAAGAAAATCAAATATCAGGTAAACGCTTTAAAGAAATGCGGTTTGGATGTCCAAACCTGCTATTATGAAGTTACGCCCGATGGGAGCAGACAATGGTTAATAGACAATAAAATATTGGCGGATCTTGGCAAAGGAGTGATAGCCAAACTTAAAAAGCGTATTTCATTCCGTCCCATCATCCGATATGTGGAGAAAGAAAATATCTCATTGATATACATACGCTCCTACCATAACGCTAATCCTTTCACGATACATTTTGTGAGAGAACTTAAAAAAAGGAATGTAAAAATCCTCTTGGAAATACCTACCTATCCTTATGATCATGAGTATTGTTCTGTGAAAGAGAAGATACAGCTATATACCGATAAATTATTCCGCCGTGCATTTTGCAGATATATCGATGCCGTTATCACTTTCTCTAACGATACAGAAATTTTTGGCTGTCGTACCATACGGATTTCCAATGGCATAGATTTTAGCCAAATTCCGCTAAGAACAAAAGTAAGTAGCTTAAATTATGAACTGCATTTAATCGGTGTAGCCGAAATACACTTTTGGCATGGTTTTGATCGTTTAATCAAAGGGCTTGGAGAATATTACAGTAATCATCCCGAATACAAAGTCTTTTTCCACCTTGTAGGTAATATAACTGGCGAAAGAGAATATCAAGAAATTATGACGCCCATACGTGAATACGGATTGGAACCATATGTCATTCTATATGGAGCGCAACATGGTGAAGCACTAAATACTCTTTTTGAGCAAGCAGATTTTGCAATTGGCAGTTTGGCTCGTCATCGTAGTGGAATATACAATATTAAGACATTAAAAAACAGAGAGTATGCTGCACGAGGCTTTTCCTTTATCTATTCAGAGACAGATGAAGATTTCGATCAAATGTCTTATGTACTGAAAGCTGCTGCTGACGAAAGCCCCATCAACATTCCACAATTAATCTCTTTCTGTCATTCTCAATCCATATCTCCACAGATGATAAGAGATTCTATCCGACATCTATCGTGGGAAGAGCAAATGAGAAAAGTGTACGAAGACCGGATATTCCGAATCTCACAAAATATATAGTTATGGCAAGCATCAAGCAACAAATGCTCTCGGGCGTATTCTATACAGCAATTGCCAGATATTCCGGCATTATCATCTCTTTGATAGTAATGGCTATATTAGCACGTCTGTTAAGTCCAGACGACTTTGGTATTGTTGCTATTGCCACTGTTTTCATCAATTTTTTTAGTATATTTACAAACATAGGAATTTCTTCTGCCATCGTTCAAAACAAAGAATTATCGTTGCAAGACATCAATAATATCTATATGTTTACAATATGGATAGGGGTAATACTGAGCGTATTGTTCTTTTTGTCTGCGAGCTTCATCGCCGATTATTATAAAGATAACCGCCTGCTTCCCATTTGCCAACTATTATCAGTAAACCTGTTCTTTTCATCTGCCGGAACCGTCCCCAATACACTTTTTTTCAGAGATAAAAACTTTAAATTTATCGCTTGGCGAACTCTTATCATACAAATATCAGTAGGAATTCTTGCCATTATGGCAGCTTGGAGTGGAGCAGGCCTTTACACATTACTTATCCAGCCTATATTATCGAGTGCTTTGATTTACTTTATCTCTTTAAAAAAATATCCTCAAAAGTTTCTCTGTACATGGGGAATAAATAGCTTAAAAAAAATATGGGCGTATTCCATGTATCAATTCCTTTTCAGTATAATGAGCTATTTTATCCGTAATCTAGACAAAATGTTGATAGGAAAATATATTGGTATGGCACCATTAGGCTATTATGAAAAATCCTATCGTTTAATGTCCTTACCAATACAAAATATCACTTATGTCATCACTCCAGTACTGCATCCTATTTTGAGCGATTACCAAAAAGAAGAAGAAAGATTAGCCTCCATCAACGAACGAATGGTACGCCTCCTAGCTTTTATTGGTTTTCCTATAAGCATACTTCTCTTTTTTTGTGGACGAGAACTGATACTTTCCGTATTTGGTTCTCAATGGTCACCCTCCATACTCGCCTTTCAAATACTTTCACTAAGTGTTGGACTACAAATTATAATGTCATCATCCGGTTCATTTTTCCAGAGTAGTAATGATACACGCGGGCTTTTCATCTGTGGCATCTTTACAGCCTTTGTCACTTGTACCGGATTTTTAGTCTGTATTCTATTCTTCCGTACTTTAGAAGCTTTTGCTTACAGTATACTGATATCCTATCTCTTAAGTTTTACACAATGCTACTGGCAACTCTATCATTATCTGTTCCGTCGCAATATAAAACATTTATACAAACAAATTATTTCGCCACTGTTTATCACACTACTTATTGGGGGCGTACTATATGTTCTCTCACTCTATTCCTCCAATTGGAATATATTAATAAGTTTATGTGTGAAGAGTATTCTAACACTATTTTTATGGGGAGGCTATATACAATGGCGTAAAGAATATGACATCATAGCCAAGATTAAGAAAATCTTTCACAAGCATTAATATTGCATCTCAGTATCCAGATAGCAGAGTAGAGATTGTTATAAAAATATTATGTTTTTTGTTTTCTATATTTAAAATAACATTTAGGAGGGAATACAATAAAAAGCAAGGCCCCAATGATACTTAATCCACATTTTTCATGATATTTAATCAATATTCTCTTATGAGAGTTTATGTATTCAAATGCTTGTAAATAATAAGGCAAAATATCTTTATACTCAAACATGGCAGCTCTTCCTATCATTAAATTATAGTATTGGAGGCAATGAACTGTGCAAATTTCATCTAAAGCAGGAAAAACCTTTTTTACCTTATCATCTGTCAATTTTAGTCGGAAAGTCATATTACAAAGAAAATTCTGTATATGAGATATATGGTATTCTCGCGATAGAGAAGATGTCCTATGAGTGTATATATAAAGCGGTTTATCAATTATTGTAGTCAAGTGCCCCTTCATAAATACCTCTAAGTTAAAAATAAAATCCTCTTCGGTCTTGAGTCCATCAATAAAACGAATATTATATCTGTCTAAAAGACTTTTCTTATAGATTTTTGTCCAGCATTGAGAATAAATCATTTTTTTTTCCAATAAATGCCGTAATCCATCTTCTTGATTCAAAATATAACCTTTACCAGTACAATCTTCATGAGATTTATTCCCAACTTCATCAATTTGCAGATAAGAACAACAAGCCACATCCGCATCATTGCGTATCGCATTGTCAAGTAGTAAAGCATACATTTCTGGTTTAAGTTCATCATCACTGTCTATAAACGAAATATATTCGCCTTGAGCCAGTTCATACCCCTTATTCTTTGCTGTAGCAGGACCAGAATTTTCTATATGAATACATTGGATAAAATCGTATTTCAATTCATAATTACTGCATATTTCGGATGAGGAGTCTTTTGATCCATCGTCAACCAAAATAATTTCAAAGTCTTTTTCATCTTGAGCCAAAACGCTTCCAAGACATTTATCAAGATACTTTTCCGTATTATATACTGGAATTATAACACTCAGTTTCATAATAATATACTTTAAAATGTTTGATTCAAAATTTAGACTAAACACATCAAAGAATGATGCATCTATAACAAAGATACACCTTTAAATCAAAAAATGCAACTATAGGTTATCACCTTAAATAATATTTTTGTTACCCTCCTCCAAACAAACTCTTAAAAAGTCAGGTCACCTCTATTTCTGTGGTTCTCCTTAGGCTTCTTCTTATTTTCAGCCCATCATTCAAGGAATATTCAGTAATTCGGACAATATCACGCACATCACTCTTACGACCGGGCAACTGACTAATAAAATAGGCATTGACCAATGTTATCTCTTCCAATTCAGGAGTTAAAACTCCAGATTTAAATCCATATTTATCGCCATTCTCGTTCTGTATAAAAACAAATACACTATCTTTGTGAATGGAACATCGAAACCACATGTTATTTTCAAAGACAGTGTTTACCAACTTACATAATAAACAAATCTAAGAATGAATAATTGTCATACTAATAATGGTTTACTTCCAAAAGTATCTGTTATTATGCCCATCTATAATACAGAAGTCTACTTATGTGAAGCTTTAGACAGTATCTGTAACCAAACATTAAGAGAATTAGAAATCATTCTTATCAATGACGGTTCTACAGATAGAAGTCAAAGCATAATTGAAAAATATGCAGCCCATGATTTTCGGATACAATGGCACACACAAACCAATCAAGGACAGAGTGTTGCACGTAATCATGGTCTACAATATGCTACTGGGAAATATATTTATTTTATGGATAGCGATGACATATTGGACATTGTGGCATTACAACAATGCTACGATGCCTGCGAGCAAAAAGATTTAGATTTTGTATTCTTCGATGCGGAAACAATTATGGAAGCATCCGCCTACTTACCGGATTATAACAGAAAAAACAAAATTAGTGACAAAATATGGAAAGGCACAGAACTTTTAGAATATGAACTACAGCAATACATATTTTCTGCTTCATGTTGGTTATGTTTCACCCGTCATTCATTCATCCAGAAATATTTCACAGGATTTCCTGCCGGCATAATCCATGAAGACCATATTTTCGTAATACAAATTCATTTGAATGCACAAAGGGTTGCGTATATCAACCAAACATTCTTTAAACGCAGAGTACGTTCAAACTCAACTATGACCAACAAATTTAGTATGCGAAATATAGAAGGATATAGCGTCGTATGTTCCAAAATGCTATTGCTACGCCAACAGCATCCTGAATGGACTTCCATAATAGACACCTACCTATGGCAGACTCTAAATGCCATTGTATGGAATGCCCATAGAATGACTTTTTTAGAGAAAATAGAAACAGTCTGTCGTTTCCAACGCTTATCTTTCAACAAATACATTACTTTCAGGCATTGGTTGGTATTCTGGTTTAAACCTTCTCATACTCCCTCAAAAACATAAGAAAAAAGAATGAAAGCAATTGTCTCTATTATCACAGTCAATTATAATGGCTTCGTCGATACCTGTGAAATGATAGAATCTTTTCACAAATACGAAACATATCCATACGAAATCATTGTTGTGGACAATGGATCGCATATGCCAGAGGGTGAAAAATTACAAAAAAAATTTCCTGACATAAAAGTGAAACAAAACACAAATACCGGCTTTGCTGGTGGAAATAATGCAGGATTGGCTATGGCAAAAGGGCAATACCTGCTTTTTATTAACAACGATACGCTCATCAAGGCTCCTATACTGGATACATTAATAAAAAGATTGGAGACAGATAAAAAAAATGGCGGAGTGTCTCCTATGCTAAAATATGCCTATGCCCCTGACATTTTACAATTTGCCGGCTTCACTCCATTTTCATATATAACCCTGAGAAATAGTGCAATAGGATTTAATGATAAGGATCAACCGTGCTATCATAAAGCATGTGAAACGGCATCATTACATGGTGCTTCAATGATGATTTCCCGCGAAGTGCTCCAAAAGGCAGGTCCCATGAGTGAAGATTATTTCCTTTTTTATGAAGAATTCGACTGGTCTGCCAGAATACTGCATGCAGGATATAGGCTATGGTATGAACCGGCGTAGTTTATCACAAAGAAGGTACGACTGCTAAAAAAGGATCGCTATTAAGAGAGTTTTATCTCTCACGTGCCCGGATACTTTTCGCCCGCAAGAATTTTACCGGTATTAGGAAACTTCTGTCCTGTCTATATATTTTCAGCATTGCTGCTCCTAAAAAGGCAATATTATATTTGCTTCACGGAGAATTAAGTTTAGCAAAAGCCGTACTAAGTGGTACATATAATGGTATAACATCAAAATATAAGAAATCATAAATATGAAACAAGCTTATCCCTCATTTATAATATTTTGCATTCTATTTATATTAAACACCTTAACGGCAGTCATTTATAATCTTTGCAATGAGATATGGCTAATGATTCCTATACGACTTGGAGCTGCTCTCATCAATGGAGCAGGTGTAACGTTATTAATGGTACTGGCTATACACTATATACATAAATTGTTTCATATCAATCTAACAAAAATTGTTTTATTCATAGCTTATTTCTTTTTTGCTATAGAAAGTTTCCTATTACTAAACTTTTATTCTTTAATAACTCCTTCCATCATTATGGTTACTATGGAAACAAGCCAGTCAGAAGCATCCGAATTTTTTACTTCCTACTTTGATATACATACATGCATGGTATTATTTTCTATATTAATCGTTGGTATATTACTTTTCTATTATTATAAAAAGCTATTGAATATCCCTCTCCCTGCATGGTTGCACAAAAAAGCAATCTTAATACCAACCTGTACCCTAACTCTCCTAATATACGCCGGTCTCACCTATTACATCACGCATATACGTCACATGACTTCTTACCAGGCATTGACCGGTATAGAACGCGTCTGGCATTCATCACAAAATGCAATACATGACAGAGCCGAATACAGTAAATATCTTCAATTGGTAAAACAAGATGCTCCAGTTCTCATAAGTAATTCCTCTGAAGTGCCTTATGTAATAATAATATTAGGAGAATCTCTTTCCAAGCTCCACATGGATGCTTACGGTTATCATTTACCCACTACCCCAAAGTTAAGCCAACAGATAAAAGATGACAAAACTTTAAAATTTGACAGTGTAAGAACTCCCCGCACTGTTACATCAGAATCCATTCGACAAATAATGACTTTCTTCGATGACAAATCAGCAGCACCCTGGTACCAATATCACACACTTCCGGCTGTAATGAAGCAGGCCGGTTACTATACTTGTTGGCTTTCCAATCAAGACAGTTTTACTGCAGGTGATGACAACTCTACCGCTGGCATTGCTTCTACTTCTGATTGTGTCAGGTTTCCTCACCAACGGCACGCTTCAGAAGAGCGATATGGCTATTTTGATGGAGAACTACTAACATTATTAGATCAAGAGCTCAGAAGACCTCATGAAAAAGCCTTTTTTTGTTTACATCTTATGGGATCACATCGTCGCTATACTAATAGATATCCCACTGAATTCAATAAATTCAGTATCCATGATATCGCAAAAGACATAAGTAATGAAAAAAAACGCACTATCGCCGAGTATGATAATTCAGTATTATACAATGACTTTGTCTGTGACCAAATAATACAACGATTCCAAAATAAGGATGCCATAGTTTTTAGCTTTCCCGATCATGGTGAAGAAGTCTACGATACCCGCAATATGTGTGGCCACGGATTATACAATCCAAGCTCCCCTATGCAAGAAATACCTTTTCTGATATGGACATCTGAGATATTCAAAAGGAAACATCCCAACATAGTCGAACAGATGAAGAATGCAACAAACAAGCCTTTCAATACAGCAAATATCATTCATACAATTATGGATATTTGCGGTATCCAGACGAAGGACTACGAAATCCAAAAAAGTTTATTATTCAACTAAGACCGCAACCGTTCGAACAAATCTTTCCACTGCCACATGATGTTCTCTTTAGAGTAGCGCAGGACATTTTTTCTTGCGCAAGCTCCCATTTGTTGCCTCAGAGCATCATCTTGAATCAGACGACCTATTTTTTGTGACAACAACTGTACATTCCCGTTTTCAACCAACAAACCATCCACCTCATCTTTAATGATATCCGATGGCCCATGCGGACAATCAAACGAAACACATGGAAGCCCGCAAGCCATTGCTTCTATCAATACCATACCAAATCCCTCAAAACGCGAACTCATGACATACATGGAACTTTCCAGATATTTCTGTTCAATATCTTTCACCGGAGCACATAAAAACAGGCTTTGTCCAAGCTGTTTCTGTTTAATACGATTTTCAAAGTTCTTTTGCAGAGCACCGTTACCATAAATGTATAAATTCCAATCCGGATAAGTCTGATGTACAATTTCCCACGCATCAATCAGCATATCATAGCCTTTCTGCTCATCATAACGGCCTACACTAATAATCTTCTTCGACGTGCAAGTACTGCCTACCGGGGGATAGAAAGGCATAGAATTGGGTATCACAACAGCTTTTTTTATTCTTTTCCAACTTTCCGAATCATATTCAGTCAACACAACCAATGCATCAAAGTTTCTTATGGTCCGTTCCAGTTTATAAGTCCAAATTTTACCTATCATTTTATATACGAGTCCTTCATTTGCCATTCTATGTAAATTACGGATAAATGGTTTAGCAACATGCGCCTCTGCTATTTTCTTGCTTCCATCATGTATTGAGCAAAGAAAATCAATATCACGGCTAATAGTTGTAATAGTAAAATCCGGATGAATAGTAAACAATAGCTTTTTTAGCTTTCGCTTATACTGATGCAATAACTTAAAATAAATAAATACACGCTTCCATATGGGTAGTCCATATTGTTGATGGAAATTCACATCCAAATCAATATGCTTTACTTTGGAAGATAACGGAAAGAATAAGGGGGCATTATTCTGATGTGCAGTTACTACATACATTTCATAACCAAAATTCTCTGCAAAATAGTTAACTTTTTCAGTAATAACCCGGTCAGCTCCTCCCACAGTATTCAAAGCAGGAAACACATAGACAATTTTCATACCCACTTTTTCTTTTTATTTTTGATTTGATTGCTGATTATCTTGTTCAGTCATGTTAGATGGAGTGTCTGCATAATGTTCCTGCGCATGAAACAAGCCCGCAAATTCCTTGGTGCTTTTTCTCAGGCGAAATAAAAAATTCTGCCAAAGAGAACCTTTGCCATCAAGCGTACTATTACAAGTCACCGCTCTTGCTTTCCTACTCCTAATAAATACAAGTTTACCATATTTCTTCAAGCCTAATGCCATCATGCCATCTTCACCACGAATTATATTGGTGCGAAATCCTACTTCACGAGCAGGCTCCGTATGAAAAGCCAAAACCATACCACGCACATTCTTTTCCGGACGTTTGATATTCTGAATATTCAGATAGATATCTCTCAGAAATTCGTAACCCAAGAGCCCCCAGAATGAATGGTTTTCATCCGGTAAGAAACTCCATAAAGAATAAGTACAAACAACATCTTTTCGCTGCAACTGCCTGATATGCGTATCAACATAATGCGGCGGGTATAAAGTATCAGAATCTATACACAGATGATATTTACCACGGGCATGCTTGAGCCCGCAAGCCCGGGCGAAACCCGGACTTTTTCGTTGCTCCTCAAAATAAGTCACACCCAAATCAGAGAGTACTTCAACGGTATGATCTGTAGACATATTATCTACTACAATAATCTCTGCCGGAAAATGGCAGACATTGTTACACAGTGACCATAGGCAAGCAGCAATATGCTTTTCCTCATTATGCGCAATAAGTACAATGGACACTAACGGTTCTGCCGGATAAAAGTGTGACACCTTTTCTCTAATTTCATCTTTGATGCCTGCCAAAACATCCGTCCACTCCTTATCAAAAATTGCCAGATAAGGTTTATACCACATTCCCATACTCCTGTTTTTCTTATAAAATTACTACTTTTCGTTTTTTTTCTCATTCACTAATTTCTCAAATAAATCGTGCCATTGGTTCCCAACAGCATCCATACGATAACGTTGAACAGATTTTGCAGCCTCCTGCCCCATCCGCTTACGCTCATCCTCATGCTCAATCAAATAGCAAATTTTTTCAGCAAGTTCATCTATATTTTCCTTCTCTACTAAAAGACCGTCAACCCCATCCGAGATTATATCACGTGGTCCGCAAGGACAGGCAAACGACACTACAGGTACTCCGCAAGCCATAGCTTCAACTAAAATCATCCCCCAGCCCTCAAAGCGGGAACTACATACAAGGATAGAACTTTCCTGCATTTTTTCTTCTATATTGGAAACTGGTTCTTCCAACACACATTGATTGGTCAGGCAACGTTCATCCACCATATTCTGAAGCGCACCATCTCCATAAATACTCAACACCCAATCGGGATGGATTTTGACCACTTTTTCCCAAGCCGGAATCAATAAATCAAAACCTTTCTGCTCAAAATAGCGTCCGACAGCAATCACACGCTTTGCCTCGCAGGTAGATTTTACTTGTGGCAAAAAAGGTACAGGATTAGGAATATTGCACACATTCTTCACTTCAGTCCACATTTGTTTATCTTCTTCTGTCAACACAACAAAAGCAGAAAGTTTGCGCAATTCATTAACCAACTGTGCAATCCAGTAATTTTCCACCCATTTACCAATCCACCTTGGTAGATAATTTTTAGGAACCTTTCTATAATGTAACTTACAAATATGCAATTCGCCCACCTTAATACTACCGTCTGTCAGGGAATTCAGGAAATTGATTTCACGTCGCAGCATAGAAATTGTGATATCTGGTTTGTATTCTTTTAAAAAAGCTTCCAACCGTTGCTTATATAGATTCTGTTTTTTCCTATACAATCCAAAACGTCTCCAGAATGGATAACGATACATTTCTTCAAAATTTATATCTAACTGCTTAACTTTTATGGAAGGATTCAAAGGGAAATAGGGCTTCTTGTCCCCACCATCCGTAATAACAATAGTAATTTCATATCCTGGCAACGTTGCTAAATAATTTGCTTTCAGTGTTAAAACGCGTTCCATGCCACCGGAAATGTACAACGTGGGAATACAATATACCAATTTCATAAATATAACCCTCCTATTCTGTTTTTTTGAGATATGAGTACAAATATAAGATTTCTTCTCGAATATACCTTATTCTAAAGGTATTTCTAAACTTATAGCGAATGAATGTCATTAAAAAACATCCAAAAGTTGGAATATACCGACTGACAAACACTACCTTTGCCGCGTTCAAAAAAAAATGATTATTATGGAAAAAAATTCAAACTTACCATCCAGGTTGAAGACAGTAAACCATGGACATTCGATGGCGTAACCACACACACAGACCAAAGATTAGTTTTAACCCAAATCTTTAAAAAAGTTCTCAAGACTTTATACAAAAGAGACAATGACGCCAGTTTTCGGGAATTCAAGGAGTTAGATCCCATTAAGAATATGATCAAAAGAATAGAAAAAGCTCTGAAAAATAAGAAAAAGAAAAAAAACAGCTCTCATTAACATCATTTAGCAGAAGTACGTTTTTTGACTGTTCAGAAAACGTACTTTGCTATGTATCAATACAAAAATCAGAGAAACACCGTACCTAAATTGGCATATTGGGGATTATCGAATGCTTATCTTCGCACCGTCAAAAAAGGAAAACCCTACGAAAAAACGCCGTCGCCGCCACAAGCAACCCCGCTTTACGCAAGAATTTTTCCATAATATTTAATCTAATCAAAGGTGTAAAAATGAAAAGAAACTTTTATCTACAGCATTCGCTTATGGCCATGAATGATCCCCGAATGCGGAACCTGACCGAAGAAGAGGGTTTGAAAGGCCTCGGCGCTTACTGGATTATTATTGAAAAACTGGCACTGCTGCCCGAACCCAGAGCGCAACTGGAATATTTGCGCCCTTTCTGTAGCAGCAAGAAAATATCCTTTGCCTACCTTACAAAAATCATTCTGGAATACCAACTTTTCAAACTCGAAGAGAACGGATATTTCTCCGCCGAAGAACTGAATCCTGTGAAAAAGAGAGAGAAAAAAGCGGCGGAAAATGACGGAAAATCTACCGATTCCAAGCCAAAAAATGACGAAAAACAGCAAAAAACGTCCGGAAATGATGCAGAAAATCAACTCGAAAAAGCCGCTAAATCACTGGAAAACAACGAATCTGCAAAACAGGCACTTGATTCATTTAAAGAGAATATAAAAGATATAATAACATCATCAGCAAAAGAAAAAGAAACTGCTGCTGGTGATGATGCTAATTTTCCAATCGTCCGCCACGATTCGCTGACCGTCGGCGACGGTTCCGGTCGTCCGCAACCCACGTTGCAACCCATACGTCCCTGGCAAGAGTTGGTGGACGAACTGGCGGAAAGAACACCCTGGTTGGAAGCGGTCTGCATGCAAAGTGACTACGGAACACTGCTGATGCGCCACATCAAGGAGGCTGTAGGCTGCTTCAAACAGCATATCGAAATCTACGACAAATGGCACAACCTGCTGACGCAGAGC
>ERZ779907.62-NODE-62-length-28137-cov-2.14109_pt1 | contig 28137 bp, 11 predicted proteins | sample MGYA00511244_ERZ779907 | MGnify/ENA primary metagenome ERZ779907 (study PRJEB29588, sample SAMEA2150909) | human gut metagenome | biome: human gut; feature: human-associated habitat; material: faeces | place: Denmark | collected 2008/2010 ... | reverse complement strand
TGAAGTGGTTGTTGTAGCCGTTGGTTATGGTGACGTGAAACGTCGCGACTTGACCGGAGCTATTGGTAAGGCTAACATGAGTGACCTGACAAAGACTCCCATCAACAATGTAGCTGAAACATTAGGTGGACGTATCGCCGGCGTACAAGTATCTTCTACAGATGGTGGTTTGGGTGATAACTTCAATATCGTAATCCGTGGTGCCGGCTCATTGACTCAAAGCACTGCCCCACTGTATGTAATTGACGGTTTCCCCAGCGAAACTTCTGGCATGAGTGCCCTCAACCCGAACGATATCGAATCTATCGACGTATTGAAAGATGCTTCCGCAACTGCAATCTATGGTTCACGTGGTGCCAATGGTGTTGTTATCATCACAACCAAGAAAGGTAAAGCCGGGAAAGCCACTCTTTCTTATAATGGTAGTGTCAGCGTAAGCAAGGTTAAAAACACAATGGACATGATGAATGGCTACGATTTTGTCAACCTGCAAAAGGAAATCATGGAAGGAAACACCAAAGAAGTAGACGGAGAAAAAGTGGATGAGTTTGCTTATTACTATCTGAAAGATGGCATAACCCTCGATGATTATAAAAACTTCAAGAGCTATGACTGGCAGGACGAAGTCTATCGCACAGCTATCAGCCACAACCACTATGTAGGTTTAACTGGTGGTAGCGACAAAATGGACTACTCTGCATCACTCTCTTACAGCAACCAGCAAGGTGTTATCATCAACTCTGACCTCTCTCGTTATCAGGGTCGTTTCAACTTCAACCAGAAAATCAATAAGAGCATAAAGATTAATGCAAATGCAAACTTTGCAAGCAACGTACAGAATGGTCCCAATCCTTCCACAGCAGAAACAACAGTATCCAACTCACTGATGTATAGCGTATGGGGCTATCGTCCGGTTTCCCCTTCCGGGTCCGACCTTCTGGCAGAACTGTACGATAGTGATGTAGACATGAGTAATGACTACCGCTTCAATCCGGTACTTTCTGCAAAGAATGAGTTCCGCCGTACCACAACCAACCATCTGCAAGCCAACTTAGGTGTAGAATGGGAAATCATCAAGAACCTGAAGTTCAAAACTACTGCCGGATATACCGGTCGTGACATTAAAAGAGAAGAATTCAACGGAAGCCAAACCAGTACCGGTAATACGCATCCGTCTAATACTCGAAGCAAAGGTATCAACGCATTCCTGAGACAACAGGAAACAAGAAACTACCTGAATGAAAACACATTGTCATACGTTTATGCAAAGAACGATCATAACTTGAACGCCTTGGTCGGTGCTACTTTCCAAAAGTACACCAGCTATCTGAGCAGTATCACTCAGGAACAGATTACAAACGAAGCCTTCGGCATGTCCGGTATCGGTAAAGGTTCTGCAACACCGGTTGTTACAGCATCACAAGGAGAAAACGCCATGATATCTTATCTGGGACGTATCAACTATAACTATGCATCCAAGTACTATGTTACAGCATCTATGCGTACTGACGGTTCTTCCAAATTCTCTCCGGACAACCGTTGGGGTTACTTCCCATCAGCTTCACTGGCTTGGGCTTTCGGACGTGAAAAGTTCGTATCTAACCCACTTCCTTGGTTATCTAACGGTAAATTGCGCGTAAGCTGGGGTCTCACAGGTAACAACCGTATTGGTGACTTCGACTACATGGCACAGTTGGTAACCAGTTCTAATGTATACAAATACCCCTGGGACAGTTCTTTCTATCCCGGTTATGTATTAGGTTCTATGGCTAACGAAAAATTGAAATGGGAAACTACTGAACAATATGACTTAGGTTTGGATTTAGGCTTCTTTGACGGACGTATCAACGTCACAATGGACTACTATATCAAAACTACCAAAGACTTGTTGTTGGGTGCAGACGTACCTGCAAGTTCCGGTTATTCCAGCGCTACATTGAATGTTGGTAAACTGCGCAATAAAGGTTTCGAGCTCACCTTGGAAACTATCAATATCAAAGAGAAGAATTTCACTTGGACCTCTAACTTCAACATTGCCTTCAACAGTAATAAGATTATAGAGCTTAATTACGGACAAGATGATATGATTAGTTTCGTCAACTGGGATAATAAATACAAAACAATGCCTGCTTACATCAGCAAGAAAGGTGATGCAGCCGGAAGTATGTATGGTTTCATCTATGACGGCACTTACAAATATGAAGACTTCAACACTTCGGTAGATGCAAACGGTAAAACTGTCTACACACTGAAAGATGACGTAGTACGTATCTCGGATGCTGCACAACCGGGTGACCCGAAATACAAGAAACTGAGTGATAAGGAAGGTAATCTAATCACAGATGCCGACCGTACTATTATCGGTAACGGACAGCCCAACCATACGGGTGGTTTCAGCAATAACTTCGTTTACAAGAATTGGGATCTCAATATCTTCCTGCAATGGAGCTACGGCAACGATATCTTAAATGCTAACCGCATGGTATTTGAAAATCCTCAATCTAAAAAGAATACAAACATGTTCGCTTCCTATACAAACCGTTGGAGCCCCGAAAATCCGACCAGCAACATGCCGCGTGCAAGAGCTATCGGTGCAGAATATTACAGCTCACTGTATGTGGAAGACGGTTCATTCCTAAAGTTAAAGACCATTTCACTGGGTTATAACTTTACACCCAACACATTGCGTTCTTTAGGTATCAGCGCAGCCAGACTCTTTGTTTCGGCAGAGAATATAGCTACCATTACAGGTTATTCCGGTTCCGATCCTGAAGTTTCTACACGTAACAGTGTATTGACTCCCGGTTTCGACTGGTCCGCTTATCCGCGTTCATTCAACGCTTCACTCGGTATTAACATAACCTTCTAATCACCTAAAATCAAGAAACTAATATGAAAAGTATCAAGAATATATTCAAAAAGACCTGCATCCTGGCAGTAGTTGCTTCTATGGCGGGTTGTGACATGCTCGACACTAAGCCTTATGACTTTGTAGCGCCCGAAACATTCTATAAGAATGAAGCTGATTGTACAATGGCATTGGCCGGCGTATACTGGACTATGGCAAGAGAACATGTATATGGAAACCGTTACTCCTGCATGCTGTCTAATGTTGATGATTTGAGCTATTACTACCGTATAAACCAAACCAACGCAGTAGTAGCTAATTCACACAATACAGGCAATACCGATTTATGGTACACATGGGAAGCTCTTTACTCTGGTATCAACAATGCCAATGTGTTGCTCGACAATATCGACGGAGCCAGCATCTCTGATGATAAAGTAAAAACACGCATTAAAGGAGAAGCTAAATTCTTGCGTGCTTACTACCACTTCTTACTGGTGCAAGGTTGGTATGAAGTGCCCATCCGTAAAGAAACAGTAAAGGATATCACTGTCAGCAGTTTGGAAGCTACCCCTCATGGCGAAGCACTCGACTGGATTATTCAGGAAATGGAAGACTGCCTCGATATGGTAGATAACAGCAGTTATGATTTGTCTCCTTCCCACGTAAAGAAAACCGTAGTAGAAGGTATCCTTGCCCGAGTATGCCTGTGGCGTGCAGGAGAACCTTCAAAAGGTGGAAAAGCATTTTATGAAAAGGCTGCCAAGTATGCCAAAGCCGTGTACGACTCTAAGAAGCATAAGCTGAATCCTGATGTATATGCCATGTGGAAAGCCTTAGCTTCTGACCAGTATGAAACTACATACAATGAAAGTATGTGGGAAGTAGAATTCGTAGGTACACGTGACGATGGTAGCTACACTGAAAGCCGTATCGGTAACGTAATCGGTAACCTTCAGGAAAACTCAGCCGGTACAGGCGCCGGTTATACTTACGCATTCTATGCCGGTAGCTTGCTTTTGTGGGATTTGTATGATGCTAAAGATGCTCGTCGTGATCTTGCCATGGCTCCTTACAAACTCAACAACAAAGATGTAGAAGTTGCTTGGAAAGACGATCAGATTACAGACCGTCGTTGCGGGAAATATCGTCGTGAATGGGAAAGCAGCAGTCCTAAACATAAGAACTACACTCAGGAAAACTACTGCTTATTGCGCTATGCCGATGTATTGCTCATGCTGGCTGAAGCAGAAAATGAAGCCAACCAAGGTCCTACAGCATTAGCTTATACCTGCATCAACGAGGTACGCAGCCGTGCAGGTATCGACGAAGTAAAAGATTTGTCATATGCTGACTTCCAGAAACTGGTACGCGACGAACGTGGTCGTGAACTCTGCTTCGAGTCTCTCCGTAAGTACGACTTGGTTCGTTGGGGTATTTATTATAAAGCGATCAAAGAAGACCTGGGAGCAGCAGTTAACGATGCACGCTGGTCTACTATTAATAATGCCAAGGGAGCTGCACAATACGTTAGTAATACAACAGAAAAGAACCAGTTCCTTCCTATCCCCACCAAGGAATTGGGTGTAAATACCAAATTGGAACAAAACAAGTATTGGAAATAATCATTTAGTTGCACAGAACTTCTAACCTTAAAATGAAATCAAATAGACCTTAATCAATTTGATATGTGTGGGGAGAGTGACCGTGAGGTTCCTCTCCTCTTTTTATAAAACCTCAAAAACAATATATCTTATGACCCAAAAACACTTACTATTCATTCTTACGTTGCTATGCAGCCAAGTATCTCTCGCCCAGTTCATAGGTTTCGAGACAGGAATTCCGGAACAGTTCAAAACTACCGGTAAGGGAAGGGTTTCCTTGTCCACCCGGTATTATAAAGAAGGTAAACAAAGTTTGGAATGGAATTTTCGCTCCGGTTCCATTCTTAATGTCGGCTTGGAGCACCCCCTTGTTCTCGACGAACAAATGGAAAATACATATGGGATTACCCTCTGGATTTACAACGAAACTCCCCAGCAAGATTCCATCCGCTTTGAGTTTCTTTCCCCGCAAGGACACGTATCCTACTGGTTCAGCTTCCGATTGGCAGCAGCCGGATGGCGTGCTTGTTGGATCGGTTTCCAACACATGAAAGGAGATAAACAAGATAGAGAAATAGCAAGTTATCGCTTAATAGCTCCCGAACGAAAAGGAAGCATCTTTCTGGATCGCCTGACTTTCCCAGTAAAGAAGATGAACGACCGCACCACCCCCGACCTACAGATGCCTTATAATAACTCTCTTTCTTATCGTGATCTATGGCATTGGTGTCGCGTCTGGCAATGGGAACAATACGAATACGACCTTCCCCTGCCTACCGTTCTCAATCAGGCAGAAAAAGACGAACTGCATACTGTGGAACAACGCCTGACAGTTGCCCTCGATATTCAGAAAGCCCCCAAAGAAGCAATACATAAAGCCTATGACGTCTTTCAGAAAACTAACATTCAACCCTCCGGTACAGGATTTACCGGTGCTCCGGTTTTGACCCCCGATGAACTGGATCGTTCCAAAGGAGAAATATCCTGGAATGACCTGGAAACAATGCTCTCCGGATTTGCCTATGACGCCTATTACAATCATTCCGAAGTTTCCTTGCAGAATTACTTCACCGTATGGGACTTTGCCATCAACCAAGGTTTTGCCTATGGTAGCGGAATGGGCACCAATCATCATTACGGTTATCAGGTACGAAAGATCTACACCACTGCATGGCTTATGCGTGATGCCATCTGGAAAGCTCCCAACCATGATAATATTTTATCTACCCTCATTTTCTGGTCTGCTCTACAGGAAACGCGTAAGCCCTATCAATACGGCAGGGATGAACTACTGGACAGTTGGCATACCCTTCTAATGGCAAAGACCGTATCCGCCCTGCTATTCACTGATGAGCGGGAGCGGACACGGGCATTGAAAGGACTTTCCCGATGGGTGTCCTCTTCACTTCAATATACTCCCGGCACCATCGGAGGCATCAAAGTGGACGGAACAACTTTCCACCACGGTGGATTCTATCCTGCATATACCACAGGAGTGCTTGCCATGGTAGGACAATTCATTTCCTTGACGAACCAGACTACCTATGAGCCTACAGAAGAAGCCCGCCAAGTATTAAAATCAGCTTTCATCGCCATGCGTAACTATTCCAATAAATATGAATGGGGAACCGGTATCAGCGGACGTCACCCTTTCGGCGGTTCTATGAAAACGGATGATGTAGCAGCCTTTGCTTATCTTGCTTTGTCAGGAGATTTATCAGGAGAAGGTAACACCTTCGACCACCATCTGGCAGCAGATTATCTGAGACTTTGCGAAAAAGATACACCCGAAGCCCGCTACTTCAGGGAACAAGGCATTACCCCCGCTCGTGCCCCACAAGGTTTCTTCGTTTATAATTATGGTTCCGCAGGCATCTTCAGGAGAAATGACTGGATGGTTACTCTGAAAGGATATACTACTGATGTATGGGGATCGGAGATTTACCAGAAAGATAATCGCTACGGACGTTATCAAAGTTACGGTTCTGTACAGATAATGGGATATCCGTCCCGTCTTGCCAGCGGCTATGACGAAAATGGTTGGGATTGGAACCGATTACCGGGAACCACTACTATTCACCTGCCATTTGAGTTGCTGGACAGTTCGCTACCGGGTACCACTATGGCACACTCTAAAGAGAACTTCTCCGGTAGCAGTTCCCTGGAAGGAAAGAATGGTATGTTCGCCATGAAACTGATGGAACGCAACCTGAAAAACTTTACGCCGGACTTTGTAGCCCGTAAGTCAGTGTTTTGTTTTGATAACCGAATGATATGCCTGGGTACAGGTATCTGTAACAGCAATAGCAGCTATCCTACTGAAACAACACTGTTCCAAAGCACATTTCAACAAGGAGAAAATTCCATCTGCATCAATGGAAAGGAAGAAAAGGAAATCGGATACCAGAAGCAACTTTCTGCAGAAGCGCAAAAGTTAGTTTCTATCAGGGACAGCTACAATAACTATTATTTCGTGAAAGAGGGTAACGTACAGGTACAGATTGCCCTACAGAAATCCCTTCATGAAAAGACACGTGTCGCCACACAGGGAACATTTGCTTCCGCCTGGATAGAACATGGCAAAGCTCCACAAAACGGAACATACGAATATCTGGTATGGATACAACCAACCAATCAGGAACTGAAAGAACATGACGCCTTGCAGACCTATGAAGTAGTGCAACGCAACGACAGTGCCCATATCGTTCATGATTTCCTGACAGGAATCACTGCTTATGCTGTTTTTGAAACTTATCAATCTCAACAGGATAATGTATTCAGCCTCATTCCAGCAGAAACAATGGTGATGTGTAGAAATGATAAAGAGAATATCATTATGAGTGTATGCGACCCCAACCTGAACATTGAGGAAAAGGCATATACCACCAAACAGCCTAGCCGCATCATTGAAAAGAAAATCGAACTGAAAGGAAAATGGAAATTATGTATACCTCATCCGCAGGTAAAACTGACACCTAACGGAACAAATACCGATATCATTGTTCTTTGTCAACACGGGCAACCGGTAGAGTTCCGTTTAACTAAAGAAACAACAGAATCAGGAAAATAACATTAAATCGGAAGAACCATGAAAAAGTATTATTTCCTCTTACTACTGTTAAGCCTTTCCGCCCTCGGCATACTTCGTGCACAGAAGATTGATAACTTGATAGAACTAAAGCAGCAATCACAAAACCGCCTGTTCCACCAATTGGGCAAAGCGATAAACACTCCGGCATTCGAGAGTGAGGGCTACTGGAGTTGGGGTAGTTCCGTGGTAAAAGGAGATGATGGCAAATATCATATGTTCGTATCCCGCTTTCCGAAGTCACTCCCCTTCCATCCGGGCTGGAGGGTGGCTTCGGAAATCGTCCATGCCGTATCGGACGTACCACAGGGACCTTACCGGTTCAGTGAAGTCGCCCTGCCCGCACGGGGTGCGCAATACTGGGACGGGCGCTCCACACACAATCCGCGGATATTGAAGTACAACCATAAATATTACTTGATTTATATGGGCTCCACCCACCCTTTCACCGACCCTACTTACGAGCAATTAACACTCGATAGTCCCTGGTGTACTGTGGCACGCTCCAACAAGCGTATAGGTCTGGCTGTGGCCGATTCACCTTATGGCCCCTGGAAACGACTGGACGAACCCATTCTAAAGACAAAGCCCAATACCTTTTTCAGCTTCCTGACCTCCAATCCTTCCCCCATAGTGCAAGAAGACGGTTCCGTCCTGATGATATTCAAGGGACGCAAATATCTGGACAATGAAAAGTACTCAAATATGGCATTAGGCATCGCTTATGCCCCTTCCATCGAAGGACCATACACAGTATTAAATGATGAACAACCCATCTTTCAGGTAGACGGACAAGGCGAAGCGGAAGACCCTTTCCTCTGGAAAGATAAAGAAGAATACCACGTCATCTTCAAAGACCATGTTGCCAAGTACACCGGTGAAAGAGGTGGTGGCGTGATGGCACACTCCCGGGATGGCATCAACTGGACGGTAGACAAAGACCCGAAAGCATACTCAAAAACCGTAGAATGGGAAGATGGCACCATTGCCAGACAAGGGCAACTGGAACGTCCTTTCATCCTCTTTGAGGACGGTAAACCTACATTTATATTCTTTGCAACCATGGACGGCCCCGGAGAATTTGAGAATGGTACCCGTTCCTGGAACATGGTTATTCCACTAAAATAGCTACCTTTGCAGAGAATTGAACAAACAATTGATATGCAGAATATTCTCCCCATCCATTTCGCCCCGTTGCAAGGTTACACTGAGGCCATCTACCGACAAGCACACGCCCGTATATTCGGCGGTGTAGAGAGTTATTACAGTCCTTTCGTACGTGTGGAACGCGGAGAAATCCGGCGGAAAGATATGCGGGAGATTACTCCGGACAACAACCGGGGAGTGAATCTCATTCCCCAACTTATTGCACCGAATGTGGACAAGATGGAGCAGATAATCGCCCTATTCATCGAGAAAGGATATAGAAATGTGGACATCAATCTGGGATGTCCTTTCCCCATTCTTGCCAAACGCCACAATGGTTCGGGAATGTTGCCTTATCCGGAAGAAGTGCGCAACTTGCTGACCACTGCCATAGAGAAGCATCCCGATATGCAATTCTCCGTAAAGATGCGGTTGGGCTGGGAGAATACGGAAGAATGTCTGGCTTTGCTCCCCTTGCTGAACGAACTTCCCTTGACACACATCATTATGCACCCACGACTGGGAAAGCAGCAATACAAAGGAGAAGTCAATCTGGAAGGTTTCGAAGCTTTCTATAACGAATGTCGCCACCCGCTGATTTATAACGGAGATTTGCTTACGACAGAAGATATACATACCATTGCCGGACGTTTCCCGCACCTGGCAGGGGTTATGATAGGACGCGGACTGCTTGCCAACCCGGCGCTGGCATTGGAATACCAACAGGGACATCCGCTCTCTGATAAAGAGATGCAGGAGAAACTCAGATTGTTCCATGCAGACATATTTGCACAATACGGCAATCTCCTGGAAGGAGGAGACGGGCAGTTACTCACGAAAATGAAAAGCTTCTGGGAATACATGATGCCGGATGGTGACCGAAAGGCAAAGAAAGCTATTCATAAAGCCAATAAACTGGAGACTTATCAGACTGCGGTAAACAACCTGCTAAAGTAACTCCGCTTATCAAATGCACATAAAAATAACATCTCCCTATTAAAACTATTGGTTTCAATAGGGAGATGCTAAACAGAACAAGAAACACAAAATTATTTCTTTAACTCCACATCAAAACTGGCAGCATCCTTGCACGCAAAGCGCAGAACCGTTTGATATTTATCTTTAGAGACAACCTTGCAATAAAGGGTCTCGCAACCTTGACTTTTGACAATAACTACATAAAATTGTACTTCCATCCATAGACTATTTTCCCTCTCCTGGTACCTTCGCAGCGTAATTTCTGCATGAAGTTAAAATTAGAATCAATATACAACGAGTTATTAACTTATTCAATACCAAGATGAAGAATATGAGAATTTTGCTAATTATTATTGGGCTTTTTTGCATAACACCTCTTTTTGCTCAGCACAACAATGAGCATATTAGAATAAACCAGCTTTTCAATTTTGGTTGGAAATTCAAATGGGGTGAAGTCACGAATGCTCAAGATGTGACTTACAATGACAGTGATTGGCGTAAGCTGGATTTGCCACATGATTTTCAGTTTGAGCAACCTTGGGATGAAACAGCAAGTCGCGGTCGCGGGTTTAAGGCGACGGGCATAGGGTGGTATCGAAAATCATTCCGGGCAGATCCTGACTGGAACGGAAGGCGGGTATTGCTCGATTTTGAAGGTATCATGCTTACGGGAGAGGTTTGGCTGAACGGAAAGAAAATAGGTGGAACAGACTATGGCTATCTTGGTTTTGAAGCCGATATAACGGATATTATTAAATACGATGCTATGAATGTAGTTGCTGTTCGTGCTTCAACGGAAGGCGGTTCTCGCTGGTACACGGGCGGCGGACTCTTTCGTGATGTACATTTGATTGTAAAAGATAAAATTGCCATTGCCCGAAATGGTATATTTATAACAACTCCTACCGTTTCCGAACAGTATGGAGAGGTAAGCATACAAGTAGAAGTAGAGGGGATTAAAAAAAATCAGGACCAGCTGGAAATTCACGCAAAGTTGTTTTCTCCGGACGGGAAACAAGTTGCTGAAACAAAAGCAAAGGTTCCGCAAAATTCAAGGCGGGCTATAGAGGAAGTCCTGTTACCCAAAGTTGATCTTACAAATCCGCTGCTTTGGTCGTGTGAAACGCCTCATCTTTACACTGCTGAAATTCAATTGACTTCAAGCGGTAAAGTGATTGATAATCTGAAAGAGAGATTTGGAGTCCGTTCCATTGAATTCTCTAAAGAATTTGGATTTAAATTGAATGGTAAAAAGATATTTCTAAAAGGTGCTGCCAATCATCATGATTTGGGAGCCGTAGGTGCAGCTGCCTATGAAACGTCGATTGCCCGCATGATGGATAAACTCAAAGCCTTTGGATTTAATCATATACGCACGTCACACAATCCTTATTCTAAAGCATTCATGGAAATAGCCGACGAGAAGGGCATTTTAATTGTAGATGAACTATACGATAAATGGAGCAATACTATTGCCTGGGCCGGAAGTAAACCGTGGACTGAAATCTGGTATAAAAATCTAATTGAATGGATAAAACGTGACCGCAACCATCCTTCGGTTATCATGTGGAGTTTTGGAAATGAATTACAGTTTCAGGAAGAGCGCTGTGGATTTCCCACCAATGATTGGGGCGTTACGACCTACCGCATCCTCAATGTGCTGGCAAAACGTTATGATCCTACCCGCAAAACCACAGTTGCCATGTATCCGGCACGTGCCGGAGGCATTGTGAAGCATGATCCTGACTTTACTGTTGAAGAAAACATTATTCCTGCTGAACTTGCAACTGTAACCGAAGTCACCAGCTTTAATTATTGTTGGGACGATTATCAGAAGTATCTGAAACATGCACCGGATATGATTATTTATCAAAGTGAAGCAGTTACCAATGAGTTAGTAGCTCCTTACTTTGGTATGGACAGAGATAGAATGGTTGGATTGGCATATTGGGGAGCGATAGAATATTGGGGAGAGTCTAACAGTTGGCCTAAAAAGGGCTGGAACTACTCTTTCTTCAATCATTCATTAGAGCCTTATCCACAAGCCTATTTAATGAAAAGCATTTTCGAAGACGAATCGTTGGTTCGCATCGGCATCATTGATAATGCCTCTGACACATTGAGGTGGAATGATATGGTGGTGGGACAAAACAAAATATCATCGCACTGGAACCGCGAAGTGGGGAAGAAGTATAATCTCGTGACGTATACTAATGCCGATGAAGTAGAGCTGTACATAAATGGAAAGTCAATAGGTGTGCAACAAAATCCAACTGACTTCAAGAAGCGCAATATCATTTCATGGAAAGACGTTCCGTATGCTCCCGGAAAGATCGTGGCAATTGCTCGAAAAGAGGGTAAAGTGGTAGCACAACACGAACTGCAGACTACAGGAAAAGCTGTTGCTTTAAAGATAGAAACTGAAAATTCAAGTTGGAAAGCCGACGGCATGGATCTTCAATATGTTAAGGTGTATGCTGTTGACAGTAAAGGGCGTATAGTGCCCGACGCAACCGGTGAAGTGACTTTTGACGTCAATGGAACAGCAAAAATAATTGCGGTGGATAATGGTGATCATTTAAGCGATGATTTATTTGCCGGAAATAAGAAAGTACTTCACAACGGTTTTGCAATGGCTATTTTAAGATCTGGGCAAACTGCCGGAAACGTAGTGCTAAAGGTAACGGCACCTGGCTTAAAGGGGGTAAAGAAGACCTTAATTCTGAATCCGATTAATCACTAATTAAACAAATTATATATCATGAAGAACAAAGGATCACAACGAGTTCAACTCTTTCTTCTGCTTTTTGTGGCTACTCTGTCTACCAGCGTATCCGCCCAAAAGCAAACTGTTATTCGTCCCGGTGAAATCTGGCCTGATACGGATGGCAATCATATACAGGCCCACGGAGGCGGAATCACCCAAATAAAGGATACCTATTATTGGTATGGTGAAGCACGGGCACAGAGTCAGGATCCTGATCGCCGTTATGTGGGCTGCTATTCATCTAAAGATCTCACAAACTGGAAGTTTAGGGGCAATGTGCTGGAAATGAGCAATCCGGATACCCTTGCTTCAAATTGGGTATTGGAACGGCCGAAAGTATTTTATAATAAGAAGACGAAGAAATACGTCATGTATTTTCATGTGGATGTAAACTATAAATTGGCACAAGTAGGCATAGCGGTGAGCGATAAACCGACCGGTCCGTTCAAGTACGTGAGACGCTTCCATCCCTTAGGATTTGAAAGCCGGGATATCGGCCAGTTTATTGATGAAGACGGTTCTGCATATTTGATATTTGAAGATCGTCCCAGCGGTGGTTTTCGCATAGCCCGACTTTCGGATGACTATATGGATGTTGAAAAGAATATGTCCTTAGTGAAAGCTCGCATAGAGGGTGGAGCCATTGTGTATTACGATGGGTTATACTATTGTGTAGGGTCGGGGTTGACCGGCTGGAAACCAAATCCCAACAAATACGCTACTGCTACTTCGCTCGAAGGTCCGTGGACGGAGTTTAAGGATATAGCTCCACCCGCAACCAATACCTATGGAGCACAATCGTCGATGCTGATTAAAGTGGCTGGCTCGAAGAAAACTACAGTTCTGCTGTTGGCTGATATTTGGAAACCCGATGCACAGTGGGATTCACGCTATGTGCTGATGCCTTTGGAAATAGGTAACGGGAAATTGTGGTTGCCTACTCCAAAACCTTATTCCATAGACGTGAAGACGGGTGAGACCGCATTTGTAGAGTAAGAAGGATATATGAATATATTATGAAAGTAAGTTGTGGAGTGTTTATCAAGCACTTATTTGTGTCACTTCCGGTATTGTTTGTCGTGATCTCCTGTAAGCAGCAGCTACCTCCTGTTGCAATTCCTACGGATAATCAGGTAGGTGCGATGGTCATGCCGGAAGAAATTGCCCCTATTATCGGAGCACCCTTTGACGTGCCCGATTTCAAGAGACCTGTTTTCCCGGATTTGTCAGTCAATATTGCCGAACGGGGAGCCAGGGAAGGTTCGCTTATTACAGATCTGATAAATGAAATAATCGATGAGGTAAGTGCTAAGGGTGGTGGAATGGTGGTAGTGCCTCCCGGAAAATGGTTTTCGGGACGTATTGTGTTGAAAAGCAATGTAAATCTCCATATAGCAGAAAAGGCTGTCATTGAATTTTCCGGGAAGCTGCAAGATTATCTACCGCCGGTATTTACTCGTCACGAAGGTATCGAGATGTTGGCTTCCGGTGCATTCATCTACGCTAATGGACAACATAACATTGCAGTGACTGGGAAAGGTACAATTCTTGGGCCCGAATTGGATTCCGAGGTGAGAACTCGCCTCAATACAGCTGCCAATGTGGATGTTGATGTACCTTCATCCATGCCTCTTGCCGAGCGTGTGTTCGACGGCATGGAAGGGCGCGATTTTCAACCACCGAGAACCATTGCGCCGATCAACTGTACTAATGTATTTATCGAAGGAGTCACGTTGGGCCGCAGTGCCATTTGGAATGTGGTACCCACTTACTGCGATAATGTTATCATACGTGGGATTACGGTAAATTCGCTGGGTATTCCCCGAGGCGATGGCATTGATATCGATTCATCGAAAAATGTACTTATTGAGTATTGCACCCTGAATTGCGGAGATGATTGTTTCACGCTGAAATCGGGCCGGGGTGAAGAAGGCGTACGCATAGGCAAGCCTACCGAAAACGTTGTTATCCGCTATTCCTTGGCTCAGCAAGGCCATGGAGCGATAACATGCGGCAGTGAAACGGCAGGAAACATAAAGAATATCTATGCACACGACTGTGTTTTCAATGGTACATGGTCGGGGATTCGTTTCAAAGCCTTCCGGTCTCGCGGTGGAGGTACTGAAAATGTATTGTATGAGCGTATTCGTATGAAGGGTGTAAATGTTGCCTTCATTTGGGATATGCTGGGCAGTAGGCGGTGGATAGGCGAATTGGCTGATCGTTTGCCTCTGAGAGAGGTTACCAAACTTACTCCTGTATTGAGGAATATTCATGTGAAAGACTTTATCGTGGAGTGGGCAGATAATTTTATAAGTGCCAACTGTATTCCGGAAATTCCGGTTAGCAATGTATTGATTGAAAACGGTGAAATTCATACCACATCACTTATTCCTGCATTGAATGATGTCGACGGATTTACCTTACGCAACCTTAGCCTGCGTGCACAAGAGAATGAAATTCATATTCTCGACGGGCGGAATATCTTATTAGATCAGGTGAGGTTTGAAGTTCCCACGGGTGAGATAGATGTTGATATACAAGGCAGGCAGTCGGCAAGCATTGCATTTCGCGGTGATGGAAAGAATATCGATGTTGATACAGCCACACATAGGGTCATGTTGCAAGATGGGATAGCTATTAAAAAAGCAGAGTAAACAATCCGATTTTCACGTCGTTTGTTTATCTTTGTCTTTGATTCTAATACATCAGGAAAATCATGTATCAATCTAAAATCCGTGATATACAAAGGACAGTTCTGTTCTTATTAATAGTTCAATTTCTGTCTTTTATTAGTTTGCCTTCTTGGGGCTTTGATATTCAGCAAATCAATACCGTCACAAACCGCAACGGGTTATCTCAGAATACGGTCAGAACGTTGATGCAAGACAGTCAGGGCTTTTTGTGGATGGGCACAATTAATGGTGTAAACCGGTTTGATGGTAAGGAATTTCTTACCATTAAACCGGGCACCGGCCTTTCTTCTTCGATAGCCGACAACAGAATAATAAATCTGTTTGAGGATAGAAACGGTTTTATTTGGATACTCACTTACTCGAATACTGTTTTTTGTTATGACACCAAAGCAGAATCATTTGTAGATTATGCTACCGAAACAGATTCAAAGCTTTTCAATCAAATTACAGAGACTGCAAACGGTGACATTTGGCTATGGGGGAAATACGGATGTGCCCGGATACGCCATATAGACGGAAAATTGCAGTCGCAATCTTTTAGTGATACACGTTTGCATCAACAGCCTATATCCTTTTTGTTTGAAGATGAAAAACATGGCGTTTGGATTGGTTTGGAAAAGGAGCTTCTCCGAATTGTGGGGCATTCAATTACGTCTGTAGAGAAAGGCACAACCTATAAAAGTGTACACGAAATTGCAGATCGGCTGTTTTTTGTTTCAGAGACCGGCGTAGCGGTATTCGATGATCGTGACCAGGCGTTTCTATCAACAACGAATATCGTCACCGACCAGGCTGAGGCATTAACTTCCTCTTGCATTATTGATAATAGTATCCTTCTTATCATTGGCAGAAGGGGAATGCATGCTTTTGATACCCGTACTCTAAAGCCCATATCTGCTCACTCGTTTTTCCGTGGAACTACCCCGGTAGACGGCACTTTTATAACCGATAACAAAGGGGGGATCTGGGCATACAACAGAACGGGCACACTTTGGAGGCATCGGCCCGGGAATACGTTTGATACATTAAATTTGATTTCTCCCACTATTTTATCTTTAGTTTATAATGAACGCTTCACGATATATAATGATTCACGAGGGATTATATGGATTACGACTTATGGAAACGGGCTGTTTGCCATCGATACATCAGACGAAACGATTCACCATTACACTGCGGACAAAGATTTAACGAGTAACTATCTATTCTGTGTTACCGAAGATAAATCGGGCGAAATATGGGTCGGCACTGAATTTGCGGGTGCCATTAAGATTTCCTTAGCGCACTATCCGGTCAGCGTACTCAACGTTTCGGATGACAGGAGCAACAGAGGCAATGCTGTGCGGCTGATTTACAAGGATACCAACCGGAGGTATTGGTTCGGGACGAGGGGAGGGCATTTATTTGTATGCGACTCCTTGTTTAATTCCTTGCACGATTATCACCTGAATGGAGGTATTCCCTTCAGCATGGCCGAAGATACATTGGGCTGCAAGTGGGTGGGTACAAAGGGAGAGGGACTTTTCATTTTTCCTCCGCAGGGCATCGGGAAGCCTCAAAACGTTCATTTGCACAGTCATGCGGGGCAGAGCTCTTTAAGTGATAATGTTTTCACTGTTCTTAAGGATAGTAAGAACCGCATGTGGATTTCAACTTTTGGTGGTGGGTTGCATTTAGGTGAACGAAAAGGCAGCCAGCTTACTTTCACCCAAATTAACATGGCGAACGAACAGCAAGACATGATGCGCTCTATGATACAAGACCGTAATGGCTTTATTTGGGTAGGAAGCAATGAAGGTGCCATTGTGTTCGATCCGGACGAGTTGATATTGGATAAGACGCGATACATGAATTTCCGGTCGGACACAAAGAATCCGCAATCGTTGAGCAGTGATGAAGTAAAGGTTATTTTTGAGGATAGCAAAGGAAATATCTGGTTGGGTACCACAGGAGGCGGTCTTAATCTATTAGTGAGAGAGAGTTCGCTTAAAGAATCATGGTTTAAGCATTACACCAGCAAGGACGGGTTGTCGAACGAAATTATTCAGGCCATTCGTGAAGATGATGCCGGCTATTTGTGGGTAAGCACAGAGAATGATATCTCGAGGTTTAATCCCACCACTGAGCGCTTTGAGAATATTATTTTCTCTGAGAGCAAGCAGCCCGCTCTTTTCTGCGAATTAGCGAGCTGGAAGAAAGATGACGGCGAATTGATGTTCGGCAGTTATAATGGAATATACATCTTTAATCCGTCCGAAATTACGTATAACACCTATGTGCCTCCGGTTACTATTACCGATTTGCGCGTAAACGGCAATAAGGTGAAACCCGGCGAAGAGCTGTCTCCTTTAAACGAAAGTATTACTACCACCTCAAAGATTATTCTTAGTCATAACCAGAACTCTTTTAGTCTGGAGTTCTCGGTACTCGATTTTCATGCGCCGGAGTACAACCAATATACATACTATCTGGAAGGGTATGAGAACAATTGGAATAACATATCGCGCAGCAGTGTAGCCGCTTATCGGAATGTTCCTCCGGGAACTTACACTTTTCGCGTAAAGGGTACAAATGGTTTTGGAGTATGGAGTGCCCAAGAAACCGTAGTAGAAATCATAGTCAAGACGCCGTGGTGGAAATCGGCCTGGGCATTTTCTTTGTATGCCATAATTATCGCCGTTATTGCTTTTTTCGTATCGCGTATGTTGCTGAAAATACATCGGTTGAATACAGCTGTAGAGGTAGAAAAGCAATTGACTGAATATAAACTGCGCTTCTTTACCAATATATCGCATGAGTTCCGTACTCCGCTAACCATTATTCGTGGGTCGATAGATGCTCTATCAGGTTACAATAATCTGCCTTGGTTTGTAGATAAGCAATTGAATGCTTTATCCAAAAGTTCTTCTCGTTTGCTTCGTCTGATAGATCAATTGCTCGAATTCCGCAAACTACAAAACAATAAGATGGAGTTACGGTTGGAAAAAACGGATGTCGTAAGCTTCTTCTACGATATTTATCAAACGTTCAATGAAATGGCCGAAAGAAAGAACATTGAATATCGGTTCATATCGGAAGAGAAAAAATGGCGCATGCTGATTGATAAGAATAAGATGGATAAGGTGGCTTACAATTTATTGTCTAATGCCTTCAAGCATACGCCTTCGGGAGGGAAGATTGACATGAGTCTGAATTTCTCAACTGCTGATGGTACTTTCATACTTCGTATAGCAGATAACGGAGCAGGCGTACCCAAGGAACAACGTGATAATCTGTTTACGCGTTTTCATCAGGTAAACTATACTTCCAATGGAATAGGTGTGGGGTTGCACCTCACTTCCGAATTGACCAAGGTACACAAAGGCAGTATAAGATACACCGAATCGGAGTGGGGTGGAGCTTGTTTTGAGGTGTCTATACCCCTATCCGAAAATGTATATAGTCCAGTAGATATCATAGAAACCATTGCTTATACCCCGGAAAATGTTGCTACAACTCATCTAATAAAGGATGCAAAAACATTCGATTCGCCTATCGGTAAGCCCTACAAGGAGTATGATGTAATGGTGGTAGAAGATGATGATGAGGTTAGGGATTATATTGTAGGCCAGCTCAGTGAGTACTTTACCGTGTTGTCTGTGGCCAATGGGGCTGAGGCTTTGGCAGTGATAGCCGAGAAGCAGCCTGACATCGTTGTGAGTGATGTGATGATGCCCGAAATTGACGGCTTCAAACTTACCAAGCGCATTAAGGATGGTGCTGAAACAAGCCACATACCTGTTATTCTGCTCACCGCATACTCTTCAGAGCAACATCAGTTGGAAGGCGTAAAAATGGGTGCCGATGATTATGTGACCAAACCATTTAGTATAGAATACTTGGTCATCCGTATCGTGAAACTGATTGAACAACGCAAAATGCTGCAACAGAAGTTTATGACTGAACCCGGTGTGAAACCACAAACTACCAATTTTACAGATAGAGATAAAGCATTCCTGAACAAACTACATAGTGTCATCGAAAACAATGTAGATAACGCCGATTTTACGGTTGAGGAATTCGCACAAGCTTTATCCATGGCTCGCACAAATTTCTATAAAAAGGTAAAAGGTCTCACGGGGCACTCGCCCAACGAGTACTTGCGGATCATACGTATGAAGAAAGCAGCGGAACTACTTCTTACTACTGACTTGAATGTGGGAGAAATCTCTTATCAGGTAGGGATTAATGACCAGTTTCATTTCAGCAAAATGTTTAAAGCCCAATTTGGAGTATCGCCGTTGCAATATAGAAAAAAATAAGCGTATTTCCATACATGAAAATCTCTCAATAACCCTCTGTTTTGATAATAACTACATAAAATTGTACTTCCGTACATATATACCAAGCGTTCTCAGAGTACGTTTGCGGCATAACTACTGCGATGGATCTTATATGAACTGACAGGTTCAAAATGAGATTCATCTAAATAAATTTAAACTAATATTATATGAAAAATGAACAACGAAAAGGTGATTTTCACCTAATGAGAACGTTTCTCAGGCCTTCATTTGTGGTGCTATTCTTAGTTATGGCCACTATTGCATTTTCACAAAACAAATCAATTTCGGGTACTATACTTGATAGTGCCGGTGAACCAATTATTGGCGCGAATGTATCGGTAGATGGTACTGTCAACGGTACCATTTCTGATGTGGATGGAAAGTTCAGTCTTTCCAGTGTGCCCGATAACAGTAAACTTAAAGTTAGCTACATTGGTTTCATTACGCAAATCTTGCCGGTATCGGGTAAAACCGATTTCAAGATCATTTTGAAAGAAGATGCGCAGTCGTTGGATGAGGTGGTTGTAGTGGGGTATGGATCTGTAAAAAAGAGTGCACTTACATCTGCTGTATCTAAAATGGATTCAAAAGGTCTTGAAAACCGTCAGTTGGCTCGTGCTGAGTCTGCTTTGCAAGGACAATTAGCAGGTGTTACAGTGCGTACAACAACAGGAGAACCGGGCTCGGACATGCAGATACGTGTTCGTGGTGCAGCATCAGTATATGCAAATTCCGATCCGCTATATGTTGTTGATGGAGTGCCTATCACGACATTAAGCGGTATTAATCCGTCTGACATTGAATCAATAGAAGTCTTGAAAGATGCAGCATCTGCAGCAATATATGGCTCAAGAGGATCAAATGGAGTTGTAATTGTAAGTACTAAAAAAGGAAAGAGTGGCAAACCGACAATTTCATTTAACGCCAGTTATGGTATTCAAACATTAGAAAAGAAATTGGATGTACTGAGTGCTGTGGAGTGGATGGAGTTTAGAACCAAGTTTAATGATGCTTCTTATTTGGCAGCAGCTAAAAATGCAAATGTCAGTGCAAGCATTAGCGATTCGAATAGCGAACGTATGTCGAAACTCGGCTTGACTAATGCAAACTATAACTATTTGCTTGATGATCGCTGGTTTGGATATATGAGCGATGAAATGAAAGCCACACATAACTATGCTGAAACATCCGAAAAGCTAAGCCTGCTGGACTGGCAGGATGAGTTTTTTAGAAATGCTTCTGTGCAGGATTATAATTTAAGTGTAACCGGTGGTAGTGAAAATACCAGTTATTTATTCTCCGGCGGATATTTGAGTCAAGAAGGTTTGGTCACTGGAACATCCTATGAGAGATTTGCTTTCCGCACTAACATTGAGTCAAAGATCAATAAATATATTTCTGCCGGAATATCATTAGCCCCTACCTATATTCGATCTGATGGTTCAGGCTTTGCAAATGGCAAGGATAGTAGTACTATGTTAGCGGTATTGTCTGCACCGGTTTCCGAGCCGGGAGTTGGCTATATGACAAATGTAGATCCCAATCCAAAATATAATTGGGCAAGTGGAAATTCATCTCCTATATATTACATGGAAAAGAATATAAGACGCAACGAAATAGTGCGTTTGTTGGGTAATGCATTTGTTCGTGTAAAGCCGTTGGATGGTTTGCAGGTTGAATTATCCGCTTCTGCTAACTATTATGATTTAGATTATGCTACTTACATATATTCAAGCACCGGAAACAATTGGACAGCAGGAGAGGGAGCAAATTCTTCCGGTGGGCATAATACCGAAAGAATGTGGAGTACATTGATTCAGGCATTGGTCAACTATGACAAAACATTTGGTAAACACACCGTAGGTGCTATGTTGGGAACATCAGCAGAGGAAACCAATGTTGGCTTCTCAACTAACCAAACCTATAACAAGCCTTTCCCCAACGATGCTATTGTTTATTCGTTTGACTCGAAAACGTTGAACGTAGGAACTTCCAATGTTACTCAGGCAACACCCAACAGATTGGTTTCTGTCTTTGGACGCCTAAACTATAATTATGATGACCGTTACATACTTTCAGGAAGTTTGCGCTATGATGGAGGATCTGTTTTTGGAGCAAATAACAAATGGGGCGTTTTCCCTGCTATTGCTGGCGGCTGGCTAATCTCCAATGAAAAGTTTTTTAAAGCACTTGAGTTAAGCTGGTTAAATACATTAAAGCTTAGAGCAAGCTATGGTGTTACAGGTAATAATTCCATCTCATATACAGCAGCTTACCCTTCTCTTATTGCAGTATCGTATGCCGGGACAGCCGGATACAACGCAAATTCATTAGGAAATGCTGATTTAGGGTGGGAAAAAACTCATAGCACAGACGTAGCTATTGATTTAGGCTTCTTTCGGAATAGAATTCAACTATCATTAGACTGGTATACAAAAACCACAAAAGATCTGTTATATCAAGTGCCATCTTTGGGCGCCTCAGGATTCACTACCGTTTGGGATAATCTTGGTGAGATTCATAATAACGGTTTCGAAATAGAGTTGAATACTGCCAATCTTACAGGTAAGTTTAAATGGAACACATCCTTCAACTTATCATATAATAAAAACGAAGTGAAATCATTAGGAGTTGATAACACGCCGATCTACTCCGGATTCCATGAAAGTAACCCATCAAATATCTTAATGGTTGGAAAGTCCGTGAATACATTTTATATGTATGATGCTATAGGCGTTTGGAAGAATCAGGCAGAAATAGATGCATATAGTGCTGAACATAATGGTCAAGCTGTTACTTTTCAGGGAACGGCCATTAAACCCGGTGATATACGTTATCGCGATGTAAACAATGATGGTGTATTTGATAAGGATAATGACCGAACTTTCTTGGGCAATCCTACTCCGAACTTTGTATATGGAATGACCAATACTTTTTCTTATAAAAACTTTGATTTATCTATTCTATTAACTGCACAAACCGGTGGAAAAATATTTGGTGTGATAGGTCGTGCTAATGACCGTCCTGGAATGGGGGCTGCCAGCAATGTTGCAGGGCATTGGAGAGATGCATGGTGGTCGGAAGATAATCCGGGTAACGGTAGTGTACCTTATATACTAAGTACAACGACTGGTGCCACGATTGATTCACGTTGGTTGTACTCTTCGGATTACTTACGAATAAAAAATCTGACTTTTGGATATAAGCTTCCTATTAATCCCAAGATTCTCTCTTATGCAAGAGTATATCTTTCTATTGAAAATTTAGCTAAGTGGGACAGTTATTATTTAGGTTATTCTCCCGAATCTGCTAATACAGCTCCCAGCTCAGCCCCCGGAGGTCAAGGTGCCGTCGGGCTTGATTATGGTGGATATCCTACGCCCCGTATTTTTACTCTTGGTGTTAATCTTACTTTCTAACAAAAAAATGTGATACAATATGATGACAATAATCAAATTTAAAATTGCAATAGTAGTTAGTCTACTATTATTAGTCGTTTCTTCATGTGATGACTATCTGAATACGCCTCCTTCTAATTTGCTTACCTCCGAAGGGTTCTATGCAACACCTTCTCAGTCCGAACAAGGAGTTATTGGCGTGTATGCCGGCCTTAGACAAATGTCTAATGATATGTATCTGTTTTTATCAGAGTGCCGTTCGGATAATATCTGGGCTAATCCACAAACCAACGGGTTTCGAGAATATTCGGAGATATCATCATTCAGGGCAGGAAATGATCTTCCTACGACTAATAATGCTTGGAATAAATGGTATAAAGTAATATATGATGCCAATGTGGCTTTGAGTAAAATATCCGGTTGTGACTTTGATAATGATGCGATGAAGGAACAATTTTTAGGTGAGATTCACTTCCTCAGAGGTTGGGCATATTTTGAATTAGTTAGGTTATTCGGAAATATTCCTTTAATAGATTATCCTATGACGCCGGCTGAAGTAAAAAATGTATCGCAATCTACTGCACGCGAGATATATGATAAGATCATTATTCCTGATTTAACAACCGCTATTTCAAAACTTCCGTTGAGCGAAAATATGCGGAATAGTAAGAATGCTTTGATACCTAAAGATGGCCGTGCGGATCAGATGGCAGCTCAAGCAATGCTGGCAAGGGTTTATATGACTTTAGCCGGGTTCCCCTTTAATGATAGTACTGCATTACCACTTGCAGAATCTGCGTTGAAAACTGTTATTTCATATTCAGAAAGTAATGGAGATAAATATTGGGCTCCGGACAGCACTGAATGGAGAAAACAATGGATACCTTCAGACCAATACTATAATAAGTATTCAATATTTGCTATACAGCATCGTGCCGGTGGAACTGGAAATCCGGCATTGATGCAATTTAGTCCTAAATTGCCAGAATCGTATACCACTATAACTATATTTGGTAATGATATTTGGGTGGAGAAAACCTTGATGCATGAATTTGATAAAACCTACGAAGTAAATGGTAAAACCTTACGTGATGCCCGTGGGCATGGATACTCTATTCTTACCGGATATGACGCAGAACCAAACTGGCCGGCATATTCGCAAATGGTTGAAAAACTGCAATTGGCTGATGGTAGTGTAGTTGATGTATTCACAAGAACCATGTTTTACAAATATTTGCCATCGCATAGAAAATTGGAAGCACTTGGTATGGCTATTGATGTTGAGGGTGGTATGCTTGATTATAACGATTGGCCGGTTAATCTTCCTATCATACGTTATGAAGATATCCTTTTAATGTATGCTGAGATATTGACTTCAAAAGATGTTGCTGGAGCAATGAAGATCGTCAATCGCATAAGAGAAAGAGCCGGATGTAATCCTGAAACAGCAACCACTGCAACTGAAGCATTGGAGTTCATAAAACGCGAACGTCGTATAGAGCTTATGGGAGAAGGCATCCGTTGGTTTGATTTGGTGCGTTGGAATGATTGGAAGAAAGCTACAACAGACAAGTTTGATCGCTATAATAATCCTGTTGGAACAGATAATGGTAATGTAAAAGATGGAAGATATTTATATGCAATTCCGCTGAACCAAATGAACGTGAAACCAGGTCTTTACAACCAAAATGATGGGTATTAATTTTTGTACTGATATTTATGATTTAGAGAGTAACTTCTTAATGGAGTTACTCTCTAAAATCTTTTAATAAGGAGCAAGCATTGAACTGAAAGATTAACCTACACATACATTTACTGCATTCTTAAATTTATATTATATGGAAAGTGAAAAAAAGCAAGGTATTTTATACTTAACGAGGCAGATGAGAACTATATCATTATTACTCCTGTCCGTTGTGATGATATTGGGATGCGCTGAAAAGAAAGGGCATATCACAGAGAACTTGTCAGATGCACTTTATGGTTTTGAAAACATTCAGGACAGTGCCCGTACTAAGGTCTGGTGGTTTCATGGAGAGACAGAAACAACTAAAGAAGGGATAACAGCCGACTTGGAAGCTTATAAGGAAGCAGGGGTAGGAGGCGTTGTTTATTATGACCAGACGCATTGGAAAATGGAGAATGCCTTACCCGCATTCTCAACAGAATGGTGGGAAATGCTTAGGTTCTCGGCTGAAGAAGCAAAACGGTTAGGCTTGACTTTCGAGTTGAATATCTCTAATGGTTTCGTTGCAGGTGGTCCTTGGATTACTGATGAACTGGGCATGAAGAGGCTTGCTGCAAGTGAGTTGCGTATTAAAGGGGGACGCTTCTTTGAAGGTAACTTGGAAGCGCCTAAAAACCGATATGATTTTTATAAAGACGTGGCTGTTTTAGCCTTTCCCGTTCAAGAAGAAACCAGAACATCGCGAACAGAGAAAGTGAAGTTTTCATCAAACTTACCGGGGATAGAGGTAGAAAATATCTTTAATCCTCAATCGAAGTCTTTAACGCAAATCCCCGCTAATTCCAAAGGGAATGTGTATATTAATATGGAGTTTGCCGATGATTTTACAGCGAGAAGCCTGACTTACGAAGCATATCCGCAAGTAAGAGTCAGAACCAGCGCAACAAATATCCCAGGCCCTCCGGGTGAAGTGTTTGTGGGTACCGGATATCGTGTGCTCCCTAATTTTGGACAATTGGAAGTTTCCGAAGACGGCGTACATTACAAGAAGGTTTGTGATATACCTCCCACCTATCATTCGCTTGAAGGTTGGCGTCAGAGAACGATCTCGTTTAGTGCCGTGAAGGGAAAATATTACCGGTTGAATCTTCACGACTGGTGGGATGAGAAGATGGCCAATCCAGATCTTCAACTTGGATCGGTAGTGCTGAACTCGCTGGCAAAGCTCGATCAATGGGAGAAAAAGGCCGGATTCTATTCCGATTATATAGACCCTGATAAGACTCCAACTTATTCTAAGGCTGAAGTCGTTGACTCTAAAAGCATCGTAAATATCACTGATAAGATGGATGAGAAAGGTGTATTGCGATGGGATGTTCCAGCCGGAGAATGGCTGGTTATGCGCTTTGCATACGTACCCACCGGTGGTGCCATCAAGCATGGAAGGCCGAATTTAATGGGTAGGGAATGCGATAAATTATCAGTAAAAGCTGCTGAAGTGCAATGGGACAATTATGTAGGTAGGATTCTTGATTCGCTGCAAGTTACAAATAGCGGACATGTTTCCGGGGTCATAATGGATAGTCATGAAGCCGGAGCACAAAACTGGACCGATGATTTCATAGCTCAGTTTAAACAGCGGCAAGGGTATGACCCTACTCTTTATCTTCCCGCCATGATGGGATATATTGTTGATGGGGTGGAAGAATCCAATGGGTTCCTCTTCGACATAAGGCGTAATATTGCGGATATGGTAGCCGACAATTACTTTGGCACGATAGACCGTTTATGTAAAGAGAACGGGCTAATACTTACTGCTCAGGCCATTGGAAATGCTTTGGGTATTGTTGGCGATCCTATACAGGCAAAAAGCAGAGTAAGCAAACCGCAGGGAGAGTTCTGGGGCATACATCCTATTGGGAATTATGATATAAAAGAAAGCTCTTCGTCTGCTCATTTATATGGAAAGAAAATTGCTTCCGCAGAAGCTTATACCGACGTTAAATTCAGCGCATCATTGTCTTTCATCAAATCTTTGGCCGATTATGCCTATGCATTCGGCATCAATGAATTTGTAATCTGTGCCTCTGCCTATCAGCCTTGGCTCGACAAAATACCGGGTAGCACGGGTGGCGGACGACATTATGCCATCAACCGGAATAATACGTTCTGGAATTACAGCGCTCCGTTTTGGGACTTTCAGGCGCGGAATGCTTATATTATGCGTCAGGGCAAATCGGCCATTGACTTGTGTGTCTATTTGGGTGGAAATGCTCCGGTAAAGATCCAAACCTATAAACTTCCGGATATACCGGGTGGCTATGATTTTGATGCTTTCACAACGGATGCCTTACTCACCAGAATGGATGCGCGTGCCGGAAAGATCACATTGCCCGATGGGGTGAGCTATAAGATGATGATTCTGCCGAGAAATGGCGATATCACCTTAGATGCTTTGCGAAAAATCGCCTCAATGGTAAAGGACGGAGCAAAGATATACGGACCTAAACCCATGCATTCAGATTCGGGCAAAGAATTGGATGAAGAAGCTGAATACCAAGTTTTGGCCAATGAATTATGGGGCGAAATTCCGTCATCGTCCGGAGTGAAAAACGTTGGCAAAGGTTACGTCTATTGGGGAATGCCATTAGCAAAAGCAATGAGAGAAGCACAGATTGTCCCGGATATCCGTATGGAGAAAGGTGATACTAAAGCATCAATGATTTATTTCACACACCGTGAACTGGCGGATGCTAATGTCTACTTTCTGGATAATCATAAAGACGATCCCGAGGATAACATCTTTACCTTTGCTTCGCGGGGTAAATATGCCCAGTTGTGGAATACGGTTACAGGCGAGCGTTTCTCTCTGCCCATTTTACGGTCGGACGATAAGAGTACATCCGTTCAACTCTGTTTGCACCCTCGCGAATCCTATTTTATAGTAATTACAGATAAGGAAGAGCAGCTTCCTCCTGTCTCCTGGTTTACTACAAAGGATAAAGCGGAGATGATTGAAGGCTCCTGGCAAGTTTATTTTGATGAGAAATTCGGGGGACCGGGCAATGTCACTTTTGATAGTTTAAGTGATTGGACTGAAAATTCAGATCCGCGTATTAAATATTATTCGGGCACTGCTATATATAAGAAGAAGATTGAATTACAAGCTACTGATGACAGAGTTTATATTGATCTGGGTAATCCGGGATTTGTAGCACGTGTATTTGTTAATTCACAAGATGCCGGAGTTGTTTGGTGCTCTCCCTGGAAATTAGAAATCACTCCGTATTTGATAGATGGAGAGAATAATATTGAAATCCATGTAGCAAACTCATTGATGAATCGCATGATATATGATGCTTCATTAAAGGAAAGCGAGCGCATTACTTACTCTTATCCACAAATTGCTACTCCAAATGATAGGCTTGAACCTTCGGGACTAAGACAAGTTAAGTTAATATGGAAACACGATAATTAATAGTTATCACGAATCATAAATATACAGTTCTTCTCCCTATTGAAACCAATAATTTCAATAGGGAGATGCTAAGCAGAACAAGAAATACAAAATTATTTCTTTAACTCCACATCAAAACTGGCAGC